>Ga0209630_10000070_pt1 | contig 119941 bp, 133 predicted proteins | sample COG_01_FD_184745 | JGI IMG/M metagenome (GOLD analysis project Ga0209630, IMG submission 184745) | Pelagic Microbial community sample from North Sea - COGITO 998_met_01 (SPAdes) (version 2) | ecosystem: Environmental > Aquatic > Marine > Neritic zone/Coastal water | place: Helgoland, sampling...
GGATTCTGAAAGCAGCGTTGTTGTGCAGTCCATCCACGTGGAAAGCCTGATACGCTACCTAAGACACCCACTTGAACCTCTGGTTCAAGTTCAACGTCTGAAACGACATTATGGTTGATACCCCCTTCTTTTTTCTGTTTTCTTTCTTTTAGTTCGAGTAATTTTTTACTTTAATATTCTTCTTTGCTTTTGATTTCGCCTAAATTTCAACTAAAACTCTACATCATATTCCGTAATCAACGGAGCATGATCCGAAAACCTCTCGTCCTTATAAATTGATACCGATTTAATCTTGTCTCTCAGACCCGGCGTCACTACTTGATAATCGATCCGCCACCCCACATTCTTTGCCCAAGCCTGTCCACGATTTGACCACCAGGTATATTGATCGGGCTCTTGGTTCGCTACACGAAAAGAATCAACCATCCCAATCTTGTCAAACAGCTCATCCATCCACGCACGTTCTTCTGGCAGAAAACCAGAATTTTTTAAATTACCTTTCCAGTTTTTTAGATCGATCTCTTTATGCGCAATATTCCAGTCCCCACAAATTATATATTCGCGTTTTTGCCGCCGCATTTTTTTTAGTATTGGAGTGAAGCGATCAAGAAAATCAAATTTAATTAACTGTCGTTCTTCTTTTGATGAGCCAGAAGGCAGATACAGAGAAATAATACTAAGCTTACCAAAATCAAACTGCAAAAATCGACCTTCTGTATCAGCAACAGACCAACCTAGTTTGTTAATAATCTTATCTGGTTCTTTTTTACTATAGATGGCAGTGCCACTATAGCCTTTCTTTTCCGCATCATTAAAACTGGCGTAATAGCCCTTGGGCTGTAGGATCTCGTCAACTAATTGATCAATCTGTGCCTTGGTCTCCTGTATACAGATAACATCTGCTTTTTGATTCTGCATCCAGTCAAAAAAACCTTTTCTATGCGCGGCACGAATACCATTAGTATTAACACTGATAACTTTCACTGCTTTCCCCTGTTTTTTTTGCACTGTATCATAGTCACACGAACGTGATGTAGTAGAGCAATCACCAATAAAATTAAAACGAACATTAAGGTATGTAAATGGAACAATATCAAAAAGAATTTATTGAATTTGCTATTGAAAAAGAAGTGTTACGATTTGGTGAATTCACTCTGAAGTCAGGCCGCGTTAGCCCCTATTTTTTTAATAGTGGGTTATTTAATGACGGGAAAAGCCTGTCTGAACTCGGCAAGTATTATGCCTCCGCGGTAATACATGCGGGAGTGGAATTCGACATGATCTATGGTCCAGCCTATAAAGGCATACCATTGGCATCAACCATGGCGATAGCTTTTCAGGAACAACACCAGGCGAGTTATCCTTTTTGTTTCAATAGAAAAGAGGTGAAAGATCATGGTGAGGGCGGCATTACCTTTGGTGCTGATATTAACGGGCGTGTATTAATCATCGATGATGTCATCTCAGCTGGCACATCAATTCGTGAATCTGTCGAACTAATTAATACTAAAGGTGGCCGCACCGTTGCAGCCATAGTCGCCGTTGATCGTCAGGAACGTGGAGAGGGAAAGCTATCGGCTATTCAGGAAGTGGAACAACTGCACGATATTAGGGTCATAAATATTGTCAGCTTGGACAATATCATTACTTTTATGACCGAGCATGGCGAAATGCCGGAGCATCTTGAAGCTATAAATAGCTATAAGCAAAAATATGGCTCTACCTAAACATAGTGTAACAGGCATGACCTCAATGATGAGGCGTACTATACTCACAGTTCATGAGAAAATTTTAAATGTTAGGAGGAATTTATGAGAAAACAATTATTTAGCACTTTAATTATTATGTTTGCGCTAAGTGGATTGACTCTCTCTGGAACAGCGCAGGCAAGAATGAAGTGTTGGACCAACAGTGACGGCATAAAAGAATGTGGTAACAAAATTCCGCCTGAATATGCACAAAAAGAGCACCACGAACTTGGTGAAGGCGGCCTGGTACGGGAAAAAACTGAGAGGGCCAAATCCGATGAAGAACTGGCCGAAGCAAGACGCTTAGAAAAAGAACAGGCTGAACAAGAAAAAATTGATGCTGACAAGAAAAAACAAGATCAAATACTCTTAGCCACATTCAGTAATGTCAGTGATATTGAAAGAGCACGTGACGATCGGGTTACTGCTCTGGAAGCAACTATAAAGCTGACTCAAGCACGTAACGATAAAATACAGATTGATCTCGATAAACGTATTCAGACAGCAGCTGATGCAGAAAGAGCAGGCAAAGCACCCGCTGAGGACTTGCTTAACGATATTGAGTCCTTAAAACGTCAAACTAGTAATAATAATACCTTTATTGAAGGGAAACGCGCGGAACAAGAAGAGATCAAAAAAGCACACGAAATTGATATAACGCGTTTTAAAAGGCTGAAAGGAATCGAATAATTATCTAAACAAACCTGCTTTCAATGCAACCCACTGATCACCCCAATGTTCAGTGGGTTTTTTTGTGAAAGAACTCCGCACAAACTGTGACATCTTGCCTTCAGTATAAGTTAACATTTGATTAGCTGCAGCCTCCATATTACTGATAGCTCGAGGACCTTCGGCTAAATTTGCTTCACGTAAGATTTGTCGTAACTGCGTTTCTAACCTTTCAAAGAACTGCACGACTCGAGCATGCAAGCGTTCGTTTTCTCCTAGCAACGCATCACCGATCAAGATACGTGTAATGCCCGGGTTCCTTTCAGAAAAACCCAGCATTAATTGAATAATCTTTTCGCATCGAACGGTTACATCAGTTTCATTGCTTAAAATTTTATTGATTAATCCAAATACAGTCTCTTCTGCAAAATCGATTAGCGCCTCAAACATCTTTGCCTTACTGGCAAAGTGTCGATACAAAGCTGCTTCTGAGACACCAACAGCACTGGCTAGACTTGCAGTTGTAATACGCAAGCCCGGGTTTGTTTCTAACTCATGAGCCAATACTTCGAGGATCTGTTGTCGTCTATTCGGTTTTGTGTTCGTAGTCATTATGCCCTCGTCGTTATGCAGCTGCGCTCTTATGTCCGTGGATTAAAGTACCGACCCCTAAATCTGTAAGTATCTCCAGTAAAACAGCATGCTCAACACGGCCATCAATAATATGTGATGACTTTACGCCCGCATGTACCGCGTCTAATGCTGAACGTATTTTGGGCAACATGCCGCCATGTATCACACCTTCTTCTATTAAGTTATCGACTTCCTCGGCTGACAAACCAGTCAACACATTACCATCAGCATCAAGTAAACCTGCTGTATTGGTAAGCATAATCAATTTTTCAGCACCTAAGACTTCCGCAATCTTGCCAGCAACAAGATCTGCATTTATGTTATATGACTGTCCGGATTCATCGACGCCCACTGGCGCAATCACCGGAATAAAATCACCTTGTATCAGCAGATCGACAACTGCTGTATCGATACTATCGACCTCACCAACATGACCTATGTCAATAATTTCAGGCGCTTCAAGTTCTGGGCTATTTCGTTTAAAAACCATCTTTTTCGCTCGAATCAGCTCTCCATCTTTACCACTTAAGCCAACAGCATTACCACCATGACGGTTAATAAGGTTTACAATCTCTTTATTCACCAAGCCACCCAAAACCATTTCAACGATATCCATGGTCTCGTTATCGGTAACACGCATGCCTTCAACAAATTCAGTTTTCTTGCCCAGCTTTTCCAGTAACTCACCTATTTGTGGTCCGCCACCATGTACTATTACTGGATTCATGCCGACCAGTTTCATCAACACAACATCTCGGGCAAAACCTGATTTGAGCTGATCATCGGACATGGCATTGCCACCATATTTGATAACAATCGTTTTACCGCTGAATCGCTTTATATAAGGCAAGGCCTCCGTTAAAACTTCAGCAATAGTCACCGGGCTTTTATGTGATTCTGAATGCATAGGAGTTATTTAGGATCTTCACGTAATAATAAGTTCAAAAGATTAAAATGGGGGCGCAGCGGGTATTATAAGTTTAATCGCTTCACGAAATTCCGACTGGATACGCTCTAGCGCTGCCTCACTCTCACCCTCAAATCGCAATATGATATTCGGTGATGTATTGGAAGCTCTGGCCAATCCCCAGCCATCACTATACTCAATACGTAAACCATCAATGTCGATAACTTCGGCATCTGTCACGGACATCTTTTCAGCCAGCTCTTCCATAAAACCAGTATGCTGATCTTCAGGCAAAGACATTCTTAACTCAGGCGTTGAAACACCCTCAGGCAGTTCTGCAAATAATTTAGCTGGTGCTTCTTTAGCATTAGTAAATATCTCGACAAAACGCGCCGCTGTATATAGTGCGTCATCAAAACCATACCAACGTTCTTTGAAAAAGATATGACCACTCAACTCACCTGCCAATGGCGCATCAACTTCCTTCATCTTGTTTTTGATAAATGAGTGCCCTGTTTTCCACATCATCGGCACGCCACCATTAGTCTCAATAATAGATTTAAGATAACGACTACATTTAACATCAAAGATAATATTGGCGCCCTGATTACGCGAAAGAACATCTTTAGCTAATAACATAAGTTGTCGATCCGGCCAGATGATTTTTCCTTCACCGTCTACAACACCGAGTCGATCGCCATCACCATCAAAGGCAAAACCAACATCAGCGCCTTCAGCTTTGACTTTATCAACTAGATCTTTCAGGTTTTCTGGTTGGCTAGGATCCGGGTGGTGATTTGGAAACTTACCATCTATATCACAATAAAGTTCTACAACATCATGTCCCATAGCTTTCAGTAATTGCGGTACCAATGCCCCCGCTACACCATTACCACAATCAACAACAATCTTTAATGAAGAACCTAATGCAACAGGTATATCCTCTGATATTCTTCGAATGTAATCTGCCGAGATATCAACATGTAGAAGACCGCCGTCACCAGTCGCATACTCCCCGGAAACCGTACGGCTTTGTATATCTTTAATGTCATCACCGCTAAGCGTATTACCGTCTAACATAATCTTGAGACCATTATATTCTGCAGCATTATGACTTCCTGTAATCATTACACCGCTACCAGTATCAAGGTGATACGTAGCAAAATAAAGCACCGGGGTTGGCACCATGCCTATGTCAATCACATCTCTGCCCGTGCCTCTTAACCCTTTAATCAGAGCCTCAGAAAGGTCCGGACTTGTTGTTCTGCCGTCTCTGGCAACGACAATTTCTTGTTGACCTCGTTCTAGCGCAATAGACCCTATCGCTCTGCCAATGTCATATACAGCAGTTTCAGTTAAGGTCTCACCAACGATGCCACGAATGTCATAAGCGCGGAAAATTACCGGTGCTATTTGTGGCTGCTCTGGTTCACTTGGCATTACTTCTTGTTCTGGCTCAGCGGTTAGATCAATTGTATCCGCTTGATCTATTGGTTCAGGCTTGCTTGATGGTGCAACGATCATTGTTGCATCATCCGTATTGATCCCTTGTGATATTGACTTTAAATTTGCTGTGATTCTATCCGCTTTCGGTAGATGAGGAACTAATTGCTCAAAACCCGCATGCGCACCTTCTGCAATTGCACGAACAGCACCCTCATAGGTAAGCAAATCAGCTTTTTCTTTTGATGATGAGGATGAGGATGAGGATCCTTTTTTAATTACAACAAAATACACTCCTGCGCAGACGATCAATAACACAAGGACGATCAATATTATTGGTATGCCGGATGCGGAAGAACCATCGTCTGAGATGATTGGAGCACTTCCAGACCAATAAGCAATTATCCAACGCGTATCATTAACACTCACTGTTATTGCCGCGCCTTGTCTATGAGTATCATCACCAGTCTTTGCTAAGACCATAGTCTTTCCTGCTGCACGCTGAGTTAGCTCGGCATAACCATCATCTAATTCAATATCTTGCATTAAAGCATCAAGAAGACTGACATTCAGACTCAAATGCAATAAACCAATCAATTCAAACGCATTATTGACGACACGCTCAATCATCACCACATGCTGGTTGATCGCACCAAACAAATGGACTTCCGTATTAATATGACTTGTTGTCTCTGCCTTGTTAAGCAGATCTAAAGAAGCGTAAGTTAGTGGAGGAATCTCAGCGTCATCTTGCGAATAAGAACCTGGGTTTAAATAGCGCAGCTTTAAAGCTTGGTTAAATATCGATTCTTTTTCTGCTGCTGCTGCACTCAAAGCCGCAGCATCGGCGCCTTGTTGAAACAACTCAATTGTTTGCACGTCCTTTGCCAAAGCAGAAAGCTTATTTTTTAACTCGTCCAAATTTTCTTGGACAGTTGCCGCGACACTTCTGGCAGCAGCATCCTTGGCTTCAAGTTCTGCTTTTTCAGCACTATTAGACAGGCTTGAGAACACCTTCCAACCACCGCCTACCACAAGAAAAAATACCAGAACGGATACAGAGATAATCACTGCCTTTCTCACAGTGCGTCGACTAAATCGACGATTAGTAACCGGACCATCAACCATTAATCTTCTCCCCTAAATCCTGCGACACACCTGTGTGACCAAAACCACCGTCACCTCTCATTGTCTCTGTAAACGATTCAACAAATTCAAACTTAGCTTGTACTACTGGCACGATAACCATCTGCGCAATTCTATCACCAGGGTTTATGGTGAACTCTGTAACGCCTCTATTCCAACACGAAACAAAGATCTCACCCTGATAATCTGAATCGATTAAGCCAGTCAGATTTCCAAGAACAATACCATGTTTATGGCCTAAGCCAGAGCGTGGCAACAATACCGCCGCGTATGCATTGTCCGCAATATGAATAGCAAAACCGGCCGGTATCAACACAGTTTCACCCGGCCCTATTTGTAAGACATCATCTAGACAAGCACACAGGTCGAGCCCAGCAGAACCTTGTGTAGCGTAACTCGGCACAGGAAATTCATCGCCTAAGCGCTTATCAATGAGTTTTATTAATATTTTTTTCATTATATTGATCGGCAATAAGAGTTATTAGTGTTCTCGCAAGTCTGGTTTTTGATGCTTTTTGTAATTGCTTATGTTCAGCGCCCCAAAACACCGTCAAGGCATTCATCTCTGAATCAAAACCGAGATCTTCGCCGACCTGATTCGCCGCAATCATATCAAGTTTTTTGGCGCGCAATTTTGTTTGAGCATTTAATTCAAGATTTTCAGTCTCCGCAGCAAACCCAACTGTAAATGGCGGACTCTCTAGGGCCGCCACTTCTGCAAGAATATCAGGGTTTTTCTGCAAGCTTAATTCATATACATCACTGGATTTTTTTATCTTTTGCTCAGCTATAGTTTGTAAGCTGTAATCTGCAACCGCAGCTGCCGAGATAAATATATCCGTACTACTGATTTTCTGCATCACGGCGTTATGCATTTCTGCTGCTGATGTCACATTAATCAGCTTGGCGCGTTCGGGCGCTGGCAAGTTAACCGGGCCTGAAATAAGAGAAACCTCAGCGCCCGCCTCAATAGCTGCCATAGCAACCGCGTAACCCATTCGCCCGGAACTGCGATTACTGATATAGCGCACAGGGTCGATAGCCTCTCGTGTCGGCCCCGCAGTAACCAACAACCGTGATCCACTCAGAATAGTTGCCTCAAATGATTTTGCTGCAAGTGATGCTATTTCTTCCGGTTCTAACATCCGCCCGGGGCCATTCTCACCACAGGCTTGATCTCCTGCAGCCGGGCCAATAACAACGATTCCTCTCGATTTAATCTTTTCCAGATTCTCTTGTGTTGCCGAATTCAGCCACATTTGTTGATTCATGGCTGGAGCAAGCATTACCGGACTGGTTGTGGCCAAACATAAAGTGCTTAAGAGGTCTTCTGCAAAGCCATTCGAATACCTGGCAATAAAGTTGGCACTGGCCGGAGCGATTAAAACCAAATCTGCCCACCGGGCCAAGTCAATATGCCCCATTGCTGATTCAGTCTCCAAATCCAACAATTCTGTATGCACAGGCTTGCCTGACAAGGCCTGCATTGTTAATGGCGTAATAAATTCACAGGCATTAACTGTCATAACAACACGCACATCCGCGCCATGTTGTCGCAATAAACGCAATAAAACAGCAGCTTTATAAGCTGCGATACCCCCCGTGACACCCAATAAGATGCGTTTTCCTGTTAACTGATACATATATTTTAGATTTTACATTATTATTGTTATATGTGGCGCACAGATTAAGCATGTACTCACACACCACAGAAACATTACTAATAACAAGGAGCGTTATGATGTCTATTTCTAGCTGGCCTTTCAATGAAAGGCCTCGAGAAAAACTATTAGAAAAAGGACCGTCTGCGCTATCCGATGCAGAAATTCTATCCATTTTCCTAAGGACAGGCCGCGAAGGTCTATCTGCCCTGGATCTCGCAAGAGAGCTTTTAGACAAACATCAGGGGCTACGCCAACTCATCGACGCTGATCAGAAAGACCTTTGTCAAACAAAAGGCTTTGGCACAGTTAAATATGTACAAATAATAGCCGCACTAGAGCTGGGTCGGCGTTACTTACAAGCAGAATTAGAGACCGGTGATGCCTTTACCAGCCCGGAACAAACACGAGATTTTCTAACATTGAAACTCCGCGCTTACCCCTACGAGGTGTTTGCATGCTTGTATCTTGATAACCGACATCGCTTGCTCATTTTTGATGAGCTTTTCCGAGGAACTATTGATAGTGCACAGGTTCATGCTCGGGAGGTAGTTCGATCGGCCTTGAAATACAATGCTGCAGCAGTGATTTTGGCCCATAATCACCCATCTGGGGAAGCGGAACCCAGTCAAGCGGATATTAATTTAACGCAACAGCTAAAAAAGGCGCTCGATTTGGTTGATATTCGGGTGCTGGATCACCTGATTATCGGTAATGGTACTGCGATTTCATTTGCCGAACGCGGGCTGCTATAGATCAATTTAGTGATCAATAGCGTTCAAATACTTGGATTCGAGATTTAATACATGTACAATCCGCGCTCTTTTTTTATTGTGAATGACGAGAAAAACCATGTCACGAGTATGCGAAGTAACGGGCAAAGCCCCAATGGTCGGGAATAACGTTTCCCATGCCAATAATAAGACAAAACGCCGTTTTCTGCCAAACTTGCAGTCACGCCGATTTTGGATAGAAAGCGAAAGTCGCTGGGTCAGATTACGCGTTAGCAAAAAAGGCTTACGCATTATCGACAAGAAAGGCATCGAAGAAGTCTTGGTTGATATAAAAGCCCGTAACAAAGCCGCAGCCTGAGGATAATAATTATGCGCGATAAAATAAAACTTGTCTCATCTGCAGAAACTGGTCATTACTACACGACGACCAAGAACAAACGCACCATGCCAGACAAGATGGAAATAAAGAAGTACGACCCGGTTGTCCGGAAGCATGTAATCTACAAAGAAGCCAAGATTAAATAAAAAAAGCGCCAGTAGGCGCTTTTTTTATATGTTCATGAATGAACTGGTCGAAGATTACTCCTCCACTTTGACACTTCCATCATCCTTGGCGGTCGTATCTCTCGAGAGGACACGACTACATGGATGCAGGAGTTAGAGGGAAGCAGGCCAAAGAGACGATTTACTGTTATTAAGTTCAAGCTGGAATAGGCTGCAAAGTATAAGCTCGTATATTCCTAGAAAACTCTTCCAGCGCTTCTATCCCTGTTGCTTCTGCCTGACGACACCATTCCTGTAGATTTTGTACCATCGATTCTCGGGTTGCGGTCTTCTCTAGCCAAATTTCTTGCAAACGCTGCTTAAATTCATAGACCACATTGAGTGTATCGCTATGGGCGAGAATACTATCTAAACGCTGACGCGCATTTGAATCCAGCAAACTATCCGCCCGGCTCATCAGCTTTTTACCTCGTCGTAATAATTTTTTCCCGGTAACATTGGCCTTACGCATTTCGTCTTTATAGACATCACCTATTACTTCATGTGCATAATCTGACATCACATGCCATCGATTAGAAATAACCGCACTAACGGTATCATAATCAATCATCGGGTTTTCGTTGTTAAATCGTGGCGTCGGCGCGAGTTTCTTCACCTTAGCTAGACTCAATACACTTAACAGTCGTATGTACTGCCAACCGAGATCAAATTCCCATCGCTTGTTAGAAAACTTTGCCGAACTGGCAAAGGCGTGATGGTTATTATGCAGCTCTTCACCACCGATAAGGATGCCAACGGGGACAATGTTGGTCGAGGCATCGGCAGATTCAAAGTTCCGATAACCGTACCAATGCCCAGCACCATTGATCAATCCCGCTGCAAAAAAGGGAACCCAGGCCATCTGTATCGCCCATATCGAGATACCTAACACGCCAAACAATGAGAAATTGACGAAAAACAAACAAATGATGCCGAGAAAGGTAAATTTGCTATACAAATTTCGTTCTATCCAATCATCCGGGGTCTCATGACCATATCTATCCAGTGTCTCCTGATTCTTTGTCTCGGTACGATATAACTCGACCCCATCCCACAGCACTTTATTAATGCCATGGATTACCGGGCTATGAGGGTCTTCTTCTGTTTCGACCTTGGCATGATGTTTACGATGTACTGCAACCCATTCTTTTGTGCCCATAGCCGTTGTTAACCATAGCCAAAAACGAAAAAAATGACTTATAAGCGAGTGCAATTCAAGCGCATGATGGGCTTGGTAGCGATGTAGATAAATCGTAACAGAGGCAATTGTAATGTGCGTCAAACCAAGAACCACCAGCACATATCCCCACCAGGGCAAGCTAATCAAGCCGTTAAACATACTTCATAACCTCTTCTTATAATTAGAACCGTCTCAAAACTGTTTACTTTTAAACTCATGGATCATCATATTGTAGCTGACAAACCCGACTTTTATCCTGATTTAGTCTCATCCTAATACTTCTGGTTGGATGTCTGAGATGTGCATTTCGGAAAGGTGCTTGCAAGTTATGACGTAATAAGAATAATAGCTGCGAAATGGAGAGTGAAATACTTATATCAGTTCAACAGCTTTCACGCTTTTATGGCCAACAAAAAGCCATAGAAAACGTCAGCTTCGATGTCCACCGTGGAGAAATCCTTGGCTTTCTAGGCCCTAACGGTGCGGGCAAATCGACCACGATGCAAATAATATGTGGTGTGCTCGCCGCCAATCATGGCTCCGTTACTATTGCCGGGTATGATATTCATGAAACACCACGTCTGGCAAAAAAACATATCGGGTTTTTACCGGAACAACCACCGCTATATAACGACCTGACCGTCAATGAATATCTAAATTACGCGGCAAAACTTCGCGGTATAAATAAAGACGGCTTAACAGAGGCCATTAATCTAAGTAAAGAGCGCTGTGGCCTGGAAAATGTTGGCTCACGCTTAATCGAGAACCTGTCAAAGGGTTATAAACAGCGCGTCGGCATTGCTCAAGCTATTATCCACTCACCTTCGGTCATCATCCTTGATGAACCAACTTCGGGACTTGATCCCATCCAGATCCGTGAAATAAGGGAATTGATGCGCGAGTTGAGCTCAGATCATAGCGTCATACTCTCTACCCATATCCTTTCGGAAATACAAAGCCTGTGCGATCGTGTGTTGATCATAAATCAAGGTCATATAGTTTTAGATCAATCACTGGATCAATTAGAAAATAGTTCTGATAAACCAGACAGTATTGAAATTGGCTTGCGCAATCCACCTGCTCTGGAATCATTGCTTGGCATCGAAGGTGTTGCTTCTGTTGAAAGCATTAACGATGACACCCTACGTATTAACTTTAGCCCAGAGTCAAACATGATTGCTGCCATTGTTGAAAAAGCAGTGTCTGATAACTGGGGTTTATTCAAACTTAACCCGGGTGATACCTCGCTAGAAGCGACATTCATGCGTCTGACGCATGGCGATAATGAACAACTTGAAAAAGATGAGAGTGCCGCATGATTAATAATATAAGTTTAATCGCTGCCAATGAATTACGACGCCTTTTTAAATCACCATTGGCCTGGGTCATTCTCGCCGTAGTACAGTTTCTAATCGCGATATTCTTTTACTTATTGCTATCGCAATACATGCAACCTTCTGCCGCTGCATCTGGTTTAACCGATGTTGTTGTCTCTGGCATGTATCAAATTTCAGGCGTTGTTATGTTGTTGGTTTCACCACTGTTAACCATGCGTTTGATTACTGAAGAGCGTCGACTAGGCACCATTAAGCTACTAATTTCCTCACCGATAAGCATCACTGAATTGGTGCTTGGAAAATATGTGGGGATAACCATATTCTATTGTTTAATGTTATTCATGATCAGTTTAATGCCTGCATCACTAATGATAGGCACGCAACTCGATCTAGGACAAATCGCATCTGCTCTCATAGGTGTGTTGTTATTAATGTCTGCATTTGCATCCATTGGTTTGTTTATTTCATCGTTAACAAGCTCACCGGCTATTGCTGCTATAAGTACCTTTGGTGTTTTGTTTTTACTCTGGATAATTAACATCGCTGGCACCAATGCCTCTGAAGGCATGGCAGAGGTGTTTGCTTATATGTCGTTGCTCAAACACTACTCCAGTTTGTTAACTGGCGTTTTCAATTCGACTGATGTTTTGTTTTATATTATTGTCTCCGTCTTTTTCATTATATTAAGTATCTGGCGTTTAGATGCTGAACGGACTTATGGTTAATTTAAAATGTTCGTAACCGCCAGAACAAGACTCCAGAATCGCCTTAACAGTATTCTTATGTTTTGTTTATTGACTATAAGCGTTTGCTTATTGGCATGGTTGAGTCATAAACATTCGCTAGAATATGATTGGACGGCTAACGGTCGACATACTCTGTCAGAAGCGAGTCGAAATCTATTAGCCAAGATGCCAGATAAAATTGAGATCACATCTTATGCACGGGAAAATTCTCAGTTGCGTGATGCTATCAAAAAATTCGTTGGAAAATATCAACGCCACAAGCCGGACATTGTATTACGTTTTGTAAACCCGGACGCAGTTCCCGATGAGGTCCGCAACCTTGGTATTAGTGTTGATGGCGAGATTATTGTTCGTTATCAGGATCGGAGTGAGCATGTAAAGTCTGACAAAGAACAAGTCTTTACTAATGCTCTGCAACGACTAGCGCGTAACCAGGAACGCTGGATCGCTTTTGTTGAAGGTCATGGTGAACGCAACGCCTTGGGTGATGCAAATCATGATATGGGAGACTGGGTTAAACAATTGTTTAATCAAGGTTATCGTGTACAACCGATAAACCTTAGTGAAACACAAGCGATCCCTGATAACACAGGCGTTCTCGTTATAGCCGGACCACGCATCGATTACCTTCCAGGCGAAACGGAGGCCATCATTAATTATATTAATGACGGTGGTAATTTATTGTGGCTACAAGATCCAGGCCCTCTTTATAAACTCGACTCATTAGCTGAGGAGCTTGCTCTAAACTTTTATGAAGGGGCCGTGATCGATTATGCTGGTCAATTGATCGGTATCAATGACCCTACTATTGCTCTGGTTACTAAAACATTGTATTCGCCCCATGCCATAACAGCGGGTTTTGAATACACAACCTTATTTCCGATGGCTGGTGCGATAGAGTTATTAGAGTCGATAAAATGGATGGCTAAACCAATCTTTGGAACGGGTGATCATACCTGGAGCGAGACAGCTAAACTGGAAGGAGCCGTTGAGTTTAATGAGGGCAGCGATACACAAGGGCCTTTGACTATTGGTATTAGTTTGGAACGTGAACTTGAAGCGGAACAAGGGGAAGAACTGGTTAGCAAGCAACAACGAATAGTCGTTATTGGCGATGGCGATTTCTTGTCAAACACCTATCTTGCTAATAGTGGTAACAATGAACTCGGCACACGAATAATAAACTGGTTGAGTAGTGACGATGAATTTATTGCTATCCCACCAAAAATATCAAACGATACACAATTAAATACATCATCAACCGTGCTCGGCATTATCGGCATCCTGTTTTTGTTTATACTGCCCGCGGTATTGATCGCCATAGGTATTGCCATTGGCCTACGGAGAAAAAAACAATAACGTGGCTACGCGACTCTGGATTAACGTAGGCCTGCTTGTCTTTATCGTTTTATTGTCTGCGGTTCTTCTTATGCCAGAAGACAAGATTGAACCAGACCTGTCTCGACTAACTACAATAGAACAAAATGATATCGTCAAGATTGAGGTATTAAGAAAAAATATCGAAAACTTCGAATTTAATAAACAAGGCGAAGTCTGGCACATGACCTGGCCACAACAGTTTCTCGCTAACAGTGCTCGCATCAATGCTATGTTGCATATTTTAAATTCTGAAACTTATGGTCAATTTAATCCTGCTGAAGTTGATTTAGCACGCTTTGACCTTATTGACCCGATCATTACCGTTAAACTAAATGATCATGTTTTCCAATTTGGTAACACCGATGCTATCGACCAACGGCGATACGTGTTGTTTAATGGAACAATATATTTAACGAATGATTCACTCTATGCGCAGCTAACTACAAACGCAGCATTTTTTGCAGATACTAAAATATTGCCACAAGATTTTGAGATAAGCGCAATTCAGTTTCCGGAAAATAAAATTGAACGGCATGACCAACAATGGCAGCTGCAAAACTTGATGGACATAAACCCTGATCAATTGAAAAAAATCGTGTTTGCCTGGAATAATGCATCCGCAATATCGGTAAGAAAATATACAGCGCCTGAGACAGAATTACCGATTATCGTTTCTTCTTCAAACGGAATCACTATCAGGTTTATTGTTGTTTCAACCGAACCACATTTGATACTAGGCAGAAAAGATATCGGTGTTCAATATCATCTCGGCAGTGATGAAGCAGATAAATTACTATTAAAAGAAAATACTGAAACAACAACGGAAACACAGCAACAATAATCTCACCAGGTTAGCCATTTCAATACAAACGGATTATTTCTCCTGACAAAAACTCGCCTTAGTTCATCGCCCAGCAATATAAAAATTGCAAACGGGACACTGAGCATCAAGTGCCATGCTTCTAGAGGCGCTGTATTAAAAAACACATTACACCAGGGCACGTAACTTATCAGGCCTAGCAATACTAACTCTGTAAAAATGCCAAATAACACCAAACGATTATTGAAAAAACCAACTGTTATTAAACTTTGGCGTCGAGTACGACAAATAATTACGTCGGAAATCTGACAAATTATAATAGACGCGAAGAATGCCGTAATAGCTGTTTGATAGACGGGATCATTAACCGCCAGATCCTGACCCCATTGCCAGCCATTAGAAAAAAGCACCACAAAATAACTAAAAAAACCTGCCGCTGCCTGTACCATACCAACAACGCCATAACTCATGAAAAGCATGTTTCGTGTCAATAAACGTTCGTTTCTCGAGCGCGGCGGTTTATTCATAACATCTGATTCCGGGCGTTCCGCGCCCAGACCCAATGCCGGCAATAAGTCTGTACCTAGATCAATGGTGAGGATGAGTACAACCGTTAATGGCAGCGGAATATCGAGTACGACATAGGCAATGAAAGGGGTAATCTGCGGGATATTACTGGTTAAAATGTAGGCGATAAACTTTTTAATATTTTCAAAGATTGTTCGGCCTTCTTCAATTGCTGTAACTATCGTTGCAAAATTATCATCTATCAACACCATATCGCTTGCTTCCTTGGCAACATCGGTGCCCATAATCCCCATCGCCACGCCCATGTCGGCATTTTTCAAGGCCGGCGCATCATTTACACCATCCCCGGTAACCGTGACAATTTCTTTCTTGTCTTGCAGAGCTCTGACTATTTGTAACTTTTGCTCTGGCGATATGCGGGCAAAGACCAGTTCTTTCTCAGCTAATACTTTACTCAAATCAGCCGCATCCATTTCTGCGAGTTCATGGCCTTGTATTACCTGGCCATCACCAGTAAATAAGCCAATGTCACGAGCTATAGTTTCGGCAGTGGGGCCATAATCACCGGTCATCATAAAGACCCGGATACCCGCTGTACGACATTTCGCTAACGCGTTATGAACTTCTGGGCGGGGCGGATCCAGCATGCCAATAATGCAAACAAACAAATATCCTCCGTCAACAAGTTCATCGTTATGTGTCTCCCGGTAAGCAAGCGCTAGACCACGCTCACCTCTGGCAGCCAGATTATTATATTTATTTAGTAATTCTTGCCGGACGTCATTATCAAGCTTGTGAACATTATTGCCTTCTAAAACCCGGTCACACATAGCCAGCACGACTTCCGGTGCGCCCTTCAAATACGCCTGATTATTTTCCAGCAACGGGTCATCATTGATCGTAATCATATATCTTGATGATGATTCAAATGGTTTTTCGGTGATCCGCCGCTGTTCCTCTAGCCCAGCAATTAATTGATACTTGTTTGCGAATAACAACAGTGCGCCTTCTGTCGACTCACCAATATAGCCGCCATTAACTAATTGCGCGTTATTACAGAGATTCATTACCTTGCACGCCAGACTAAAACCAGGGTGCGCTGCATCAACTTGTTCTGCTTGATATTCTTCATCAAGAAAAATCAGCGTGTTCACACTAATCTTGTTTTGTGTGAGCGTGCCGGTCTTATCAGTGCAGATAACGGTTGAGCTGCCCAATGTTTCAACGCTTTCCAGATTTTTTATTAATGCATTCTTTGACGCCATGCGTTTGCTTGCCATAGCAAGCGCTAAAGTAACAGTCGGCAACAGGCCTTCTGGCACATTGGCAACGATAATGCCGATAGCGAAGATCAAGCTGCTTATAGATCCTTTACCAAGAACAATACTGACAATAAAAAACAAAACACCAAGAAAGATAGCGATGGAACTGATTATTCGAATAAAATGCTTCAGTTCTTTCCCTATCGGCGTTTCGACTACTGCGGTTTCTTTAGTGAGCTGGACGATCTTGCCAAACTGGGTATGCATTCCGGTTGCACAAACCAGCATCAGGCCAACACCACTTTCGACGAGCGACCCGGAAAAGACCATATTGTGACTTTCCAATATATTGTCAGCCTGATGATCGCTATCCAACAATATTGCTTCACTCTCTCCGGTCAAACTACTCTGGTCAACTCGCAACAAACGATCTCCAAGCAAGCGACCGTCAGCAGGGACCCTGTCGCCTTCACCTAAACGGACTATATCACCGGGCACGATCATGCTTGCGTCTACTTCGATTTCATCACCATCTCTGATAACACGAACCATGGTTGGCATCATCCTGCGAAAACTTTCCATGATCTTTTCACTTTGATGTTCCTGTATGTAAGTAAATGTCGCGTTCAAAACAGTAACGCCAAACAAGGCAATAGCGATATAGAGGTTCCCAATGCCAGGGTCAAGATGCTCAGCTAACAAGGCCAAACCACTGCCCGCAATAAGTAATAAGGCGAAAAAATTCTTGAATTGCTTTAAAAACTTCAGGATCTCGGGGACATCCTGTTTCACACGTAATTCATTCGCACCATACTTTTCCAGCCGTGTACGCACGCCCTCTGTAGACAAACCGTGAACATCAGCATCGAAATGTTCATAGAGATCATCAATTGAAGACAGGTGATATTGCAGATTATTGTTATCTATTATTGGTGTATCCATTCTAATGTTATCCTAACCGTACTTAATGACACTTCAATTGCGTTAAATCAAAAAATTACCCATCATGCCTGAATTACCCGAAGTTGAAACGACACGTAGAGGTATTGCGCCTTTTGTCGTCGGTGAAGTTGTAAAAGACATTATTATTCGCGAGCGTCAACTGCGTTGGCCCATCCCTGTAAGCTTGAAGCGATCACTCAAGAACCAAGTCATTAGAACGCTACATCGCCGCGCAAAATATTTACTCTTCAATACTGACAAGGGCTGCATGATTTTACACCTTGGCATGTCTGGCAGCTTGCGAATCATTAATGATTCGCAAGCCCCTGAAAAACATGATCACGTCGATATTATATTAGAATCCGGCCAAATACTTCGTTTTCGAGATCCAAGAAAATTTGGCTCAATACTCTGGACAAAAGATGAACCAATGGAGCACAAGCTGCTTAACCATCTCGGCCCTGAGCCATTAAGCGATGAGTTTCAGGTTGATTATTTGTATGCTCGTTCAAGAAAACGAACTCAAGCTATCAAAACGTTTATCATGAATAATTGTATCGTTGTTGGTGTGGGTAATATCTATGCAAGTGAAGCCCTCTATCGTGCTGGCATAAAACCGACGCAGAAAGCAGGGAAGATTTCAAAAGCAGGATGCGAAAAATTAATCATTGAGATAAAGAACGTTTTGACACATGCCATTGAAAAAGGTGGCACGACTTTACGCGACTTTATCAATGGTGAAGGCAAGCCCGGTTATTTCAAAAATGAATTACAAGTTTACGATAGAGCAGGTAAACCTTGTTATCACTGTAAATCACCGATAAAAATGATTCGACAGGGGCAACGATCTACTTTTTATTGCACAAAATGCCAACACTAAATATTGAAAGTAATAAGATTTTTACCTTTTAGAATTTTTATCTTGCTGCCATCAATAGCTACAGCGCAAGACAGATTAATAATGACAAACTGCCCTGCACAGCAATTCATTGTCTATCATGCATGCGCTCATCTAAGTCTCATCAACAATAATAATAAAGCAATTACTCTGAAATACAGTTAAGAAGACTGGCTCAAACTTTAAAACAGGGGTTTGGCTACAGTAAACGCTGTGACGATTTGCTAGATTGTAAAAATACCGGTTAAATTAAACTTACTGAGAATATTTGTGTCTACAGAAGCTGGGGAAATTCTTTATTTTTTGTATAATTTGCGAAAAATAACGAACTACATCACAACAATTATAAAAAGAAGATAACTTATGATAAATCAACGTGTTTTTGTATTATCGCTACAGAATATGAGTAATTTCGGCCTCTTAAATGTATTTCTTCTTGTAGTAACACTGCTTTTCCTCCCTGTCGTTAATTCTTTCGCAGTAGAGCTGACGATAGACCAACATGACGACCTGGATTCATTGACTATATTGGGTTTATTGGCCGCTGCTGAAACAGATATTGAGGCGGGGCGCTACATCGAGCCTACCGGAAAAAATGCCTATGAGAAGGTAAAAAAAATACTGGCAGAGGACGCCAATAATATGGCGGCGGCCCGAATTCTGGCCAAAATCTTAAAAATAAATATTGAAGCATTACAGACAGCGCTTAACATCGGAGATTCTATAGGGGCAAAAGAATATCTAAAAATAATACGTAAAATTAACCCCGACGCCATATCAATAACAAACGCCGAAAAAATGCTTGATGATGACCTTAGTGCAATCTCGGAGGATGTGGGTAAAACGGAAAACTACAATTTAGCCGGTGAGATGGTGGAAATCTCTGGCGGATCATTTCTGATGGGAACCCTAGAGGGCAGAAATGATGAGAAACCGCAGCATATTGTTACTGTCCCATCTTTTGAAATCGGAAAATACGAAGTCACCGTTGGCCAATTCAAAAGATTCATCGAGGCCACGGGTTATCTTACCGATGCAGAGACAAATGCAGGGATACATAAGGGTTGTTTTAGTGACGGCGGCGGCGTTGATTTTGGTCAGAAAGAAGGATTGACGTGGCGCAATCCTAGCTACACTCAGTCAGACAATCACCCCGTGGTCTGTGTCAGCTTGAACGATGCGCACGCTTATATTGATTGGCTTAATAAAGAAACCGGCAGCAACTACGGTTTACCTTCAGAAGCAAAGTGGGAGTACGCCGCACGCTCAGGCAGCACTACTGATTATCATTTTGGTAATTCAAAATCAGACTTATGTCTGTATGCCAATGTCTATGATGAAGTCGGTAGAGACATCAATAGCTATGGCTGGAGAAATGCGCCCTGTGATGATGGTGAAGCAAAATCTTCCAAGGTAGGACAATATCAGGCAAGTCCTTTTGGACTGCATGATATGCATGGCAACGTATGGGAGTGGGTAGAAGACTGCTGGAAGTCTGACTACCGTAATGCCCCAAGCAATGGCACGGCATACAAAGACGACAAATGCGAACATCGCGTAACTCGCGGTGGCTCTTGGTACAATATTCCGTTGGGAGTTCGCTCAGCAAACCGCTATTGGTATATGCCAACCTATCGCAGTTTTAATCTGGGGTTTCGTATCTTCAGAGATACGAGTCTGGTTGTAACTAAAAACTCAAAAGGGGATTAAGGAATATAAAAAACTTCTGCTCGACCTTCTCCGCGAGGATCGCTAGCGGCAAAGATTAGATCTTTCTTTTTCCAGATCATAATCGCCTGCATATTGCCATAACGCCGATTTTTTTCTTTAAGCATATGGCCTTTACCTTTAAGGACTGCTTGTTCACTGCTAGTTAAACCACCCAGTTCGTATTGTACTTGATCGGGCAGATATTGATGATGATAGCGCGGTAAACTCACCCACGATTTAGGCGCATTTCCTTCTGCAAAATCCAAAACACCCAACAATACCATGCTAATAATACGACTACCGCCCGGCGTGCCGAGCACAGCGACACGATCATCTGTTTCAAGAAACGTCGGCGACATACTAGACAATGGTCGTTTGCCCGGGGCTATGGCATTAGCATAGTCACCGACTAAGCCATAAGCATTCGCTGTTAGTGGCTTCACAGAAAAATCATCCATTTCATTATTTAAAAGCACACCTGTGCCTTTAGCAACAAAACCGGAACCAAATGGCAGGTTAATACTTAAGGTCGCAGAGACTCGATTACCTACAGCATCAACAACTGAAAAATGTGTTGTATCAGTACCTGTTTTTTCAACCGTTGCAACATTACTTAATTCACTGCTTGGTGTTGCGCGTTCCAAATTAATTGTTAAGGCAAGACCTTCAGCATAATTTTTATCTAACAAACGTTCGACAGGTATATCAATAAAATCAGGATCGCCCAGATAAGCAGCGCGATCACGATAGGCGCGGCGCATTGCTTCTATAACAACATGTTTTCGTGTTATGGGATCCAGCTTATCTAAATTGAATTGCTCCAGAATGTTCAGCGCTTGTCCCATGACAATACCGCCAGAAGAAGGTGGTGCAGCTGACGTAACCTTGATGCCGTTGTAATTAATAACAATGGGCTCTCGCTCAACAACCTGATACTTTTTAAGGTCATCCAGTTCCCAAATACCACCATTATTTTTAACACTGGTAACCATCTGCTTGGCAACTGGCCCTTGATAAAACCCTTTGCTGCCATGATTTGCTATTGCTGTTAGCGTTCTCGCCAAATCTTTTTGAACGATCAACTCACCAATAGCAGGGACTTTATATTTTATAAGAAATATTTGAGCCGCATCGGGATACTGCTTTACAACATCTTTCCGATAACCCATCAACTTCTGATAGCGCTCCGTTACAGCGAAGCCTTCTTGTGCTTGTTTAATCGCTGGCGCAAGGACTTGCTTTAGCGATAAACGGCCATAATTTTTCACTAGATGTTCAATGCCTGCAGGCACACCCGGGATACCCGCCGCCATCGGCCCATTCAATGACAAGCCCTTAACAACATTACCCGCTTTATCCAGATACATATTATGGGTGCTTCGCATAGGCGCCTTCTCACGTCCATCGATCATAGTCTGCTTATTATCAGATACACGATGTACTAACCAGAATGCACCGCCACCAATACCAGAACTATAAGGCTCAACAACAGCTAATGATGCCGTTATCGCGGCAGCTGCATCAAAGGCATTGCCGCCTTGTCTTAATATATCAATACCGGCTTGTGTTGCTAAAGGATGGGCACTTGCAATCGCAACTTGCTTTGGTTCTGCAAAGACATAAGAAGAAGTAAAAATTAATATGCAGAAAAATGAAGACAGTGTCTTGATGCTTTTTATCATGGTGTTGTATTAAAAAATCAGGGAAATTTATCTTTAAGTGCAGCAGCCACTATCGAATCAACAAATATGCTAACGTCCCCATGCAAAGACGCTATCTCTCGCACCAGACTTGATGTGGTACAAGCCAGGTTTTCTGCCGGCGTTAAAAATACCGTTTCAATATCAGAATTTAATTGCCTATTCATGCCTGCCATCTGAAACTCATAATCAAAGTCGGATACGGCGCGTATGCCGCGAACGATCACACTCGCCTTTTTTTCACGCGCAAGATCCGTCGCCAACGCTCGGAACGGGATCACTTCAATATTCTTAATATCCGCCAAGACTTTGCTCGCCAGTTCAACGCGCTCGTCAATGGTAAACAGGGTGTTCTTGCTCGTCGTGTCAGCAACAGCAATGATGACTTTATCAAACAATTTAGCCGCACGCCGCGTGATGTCTGCATGCCCTTTAGTAATTGGATCAAATGTGCCTGGATAAATTGCCGTTACCATTTCAGTTCCTCATTAAACATATTAATAGAAACATATTTAAAAAAGTGCTTTTTAAATAGCTTCTATAAGCATTGATTGTACATTACCTGCCTTTGTTTGTTTCCTGATTTCCCAACCATTAGGCAATGCTAGATTTTTTTCAGATTCAATATAAACCAGTCCTTTAGGCTTCAATAACGATTCTTCGCCAATGGCTTCACAACACTGCTCGATATAACCCTTGCCAAAGGGAGGATCTAGAAAGATGACATCAAACCCATTAACTCCCTGCCTGAGCCAGCTTGCTGCATCGGCGAGCTGAATTGTATGACCTTCACTTCCCAGTGTATCAGCATGCTGTTTTAGCGATTCGACAATCTTTGGGTTGGATTCGATCATAAAAACCTCTGCCGCACCCCGGGATAAGGCTTCAAAGGCAAGCGCCCCTGTTCCGGCAAAGAGATCCAGGCAGCGCGCGCCGACGATCTCTTGTTGCAACCAATTAAAAAGTGTTTCGCGAACTCGAGCAGGCGTCGGGCGTAAACCTGGTGAATTGATTACATCAAGTTTTCTTCCGCGCCACTTACCGGCAATAATACGAATCTTGCCGGGCACCCCCACGGCTTAAGAGCCTTCTTTTGATTCTTCTGAATCTTCTGCTGCAAGACCTACCATAACCGTTACTAACTTATCTGGTGTCACTCGACGTTTAAAAGCATCTTTTATTTGATCAATGGTTACAGCATCGACATTAGCATTAAAGGTATCAAGATAATCTAATGGCAACTTGTAATAACCAATAACAACAACGTAGTTAAGAATCTTGCTGTTGCTGTCGATGCGTAATGGATAACCACCCGTGATATTTTTCTTGGAAGCGATTAACTCTTCTTTAGTTGGGCCGGTTTCAATATAACGATTAATATTTTCCATCAACACAAATAAGGCCTCACCAACTTGTTCGGTCTTGGTTTGTAGGCCGGCAATGAAAGGACCTTCAAATCGCATCGGTGAAAAATAACTATAGGCACTATAAGATAGACCACGTTTTTCTCGCACCTCAGCAAACAGACGCGACACCATGCCACCGCCACCTAACACATGATTGCCAACATAAAGCGGGAAATAATCAGAGTCGCCACGCTTAACACCCGGCTGACCAACAAGAATGTGGGTTTGTGCTGAAGGATGTTCAATAAATACTTTATTAGCCTTTTCTAATTGGCTGACGTTTGCTAATGCCTTGGCTTTCTCACCTTGTGCAAGCCCACTGGTAATATCGTCGGCAATTTTCTCTGCCTGTTTTCTGTCGACAGCACCAACAATTGCGACCATGGCATTTTTAGTAACGTAATATTGTTTATAAAACGCCTCGATATCTTTGCGCTTAATCGCTGCTACAGATTCTTCCGTGCCTGCGCTTGGTTGAGCATAAGGGTGCGATTGATATACCGCACTCATGAAGGCATCTCTAGCCAAAGCGCCCGGACTTTGTTGTTTAGCTTGCAAGCCAATCAGTGTCTGAGCACGCCTTCTCTCTAAAGCATCTTTTGGAAAAACAGGTTTTGAAATAACTTTTTTAAAGTTTTCAAGGGCAGCAGACAACAATGGTTCATCTGTTAAAGATCGTAATTGCACAGAAGCAGAGTCATAACCCGCATTAGAACCAAAAACGGCACCTAAGGATTCAAAACCACTACTTATTTGGTCGGCGTTCATCCCAGCTGCGCCTTGATCTAATAAGCTGCTCGTTAATGCAGCAACACCCGGCAACTGTCCATCACGGCTACTACCCGCATCAAAGACAACCTGCATATCAACCATAGGTAACTCCGGCGCATGCACATAGTAAACCTCCGCACCGCTATTGGTTTTCCAAGTCTCAATCTTCGGTGAAGCTTGAACAGACCAACTGCTAAACGACAAACAAACAAAACTCAATAAGAGACTTGAAAATCTCTTATTCATTGTGATATTGGGATACAGTGCGAGGCGTCCCGCAATGAGAACTCGAGACATATCGAATAGATAGGCGAGGGGCGGATGAGGACACAACGACGCAATGCGCGCGATAGTGCAATTAATAAGAGATTTTTTAGCGACCATGAGGATTACCTCCTCGTGGACGTCGTGGTTGTCCATCCATGGGTAACGGATCAAGCTCCGCGACTGTAAGTCGATCATCAATTAAATATTTTTTTGCTACTGCCATAACTTGCTCCGCTGTTACTGCCTTTACGCTATCAACATAGATGTCCGCTAGACGCCAGGATAAACCTACTGTCTCTAATGTGCCCAGGATCATCCCTTGATAAAATACAGAATCCTTTTCATAAACATCACTTGAAATCACTTGCGCCTTAACGCGTTGTAATTCCTCTGTTGTAATCGGGTTACTCTGCAAATCTTTTATCTCATTGCGTAATGCTGTCTCTAATTCATTAGCCGTTTTTCCTTTAGATGGTGTTCCCGACATGATGAATAAATTATCCAAACGTGAAACCATTCGATATCCTGCGCTTGCACCAGCAGCGATCTCACTTCCACGAACCAAACGACTGGCAATACGTGCACTACTACCGCCATCAAGAATCCCGGCCAATACTTCTAGTGCATAGGGTTCCCAATCATGATTTTCTTGTTTTTCACTTCCCGGCTTAACGACAGGCGTCTTGTACGCCATCATTAAATAAGGTAATTCAGCAGGGCGTTTTACCGTAACGCGTTTTATCCCTTTTTGATCAACTTCATCAAGAGATTTAACCGTAATCGGCTCACCCTTTGGTAAGGGTCCAAAATATTTTTTGGCTAATGCATAAACCTCATCTGGATTAACATCACCTGCTACCACCAGCGTCGCATTATTGGGCGCATACCATTTTTGATACCAGGCACTTAGATCCTCTATGGTCATATTATCGAGATCTTGCATCCAACCAATCACCGGATAGCGATAAGGGCTGGTTTGAAATACTGTTGCCATAGCGACTTCATAAGCATAAGACTGCGGTTTATCTTCCGTGCGCCAACGACGTTCTTCTTTGACAACCTCTATCTCTTTGGTGAACTCCTCTTTCGGCAAGGTCAAGAAGCGCATGCGATCTGCTTCTAGCTTAAAACTGATTTCCAGACGTGATTTTTCCAGTGTTTGAAAATAAGCCGTGTAATCTGGACCGGTAAAGGCATTATCGCTGCCACCATTCTCGGCAATAATACGAGAGAACTCGCCATTCGGAAATTTTTCAGTGCCCTTAAACATCATATGTTCAAGTGCGTGCGAAATACCGGTAATACCATCGTGTTCATAACTACCGCCGACCTTATACCAGACCTGTGTAACGACAATAGGGGCGCGATGGTCTTCTTTTACTAACAACTTAAGCCCGTTTTCGAGTTGAAATTCAGTAACTTTTGCATTGGCAAGACCGGGAATTATTAAGATCAGGCTCAGCAAAACCATTTTCATAGAACGACAAGAATTTTTCATTTTTATATTTATCATTAATTAGGAATTAAATTTCTGTGAGTCACGATATATAGAGCGTATTTCTCTTTATGAGTTCGATATAAGTTAATGGTAGGATACCGCAACTTACTTACGGCATACTAAAATAATTTACTTTTGTGTTTGGTTTAAAAAGAAAAAGCGGCGCTAAAAACCCTGAGGCGTCATCAAACGAGAGCGCCACCCTCTCAGATCGCCTGAAACGTACGCGTACCGGACTTTTCGGAGGCCTCTTCAGCCGCAAAAAAATCGTTATTGATAACGCCACACTGGAAGAGCTTGAAGATCGTCTGTTATTGGCAGACATTGGTGTTAAGACAACTGATCAGATCATCCAATTATTAAAAGCCCAGTCTAAAAACGACAGCAAAAAGAATTCGACGGAAAACCCACTTGAGCAATTAAAACAGGTCTTGTTGCCCGCACTAAAACCGGTCGAAAAAACTATGACTATTCCTGATATCCAAAACAAGCCCTATTTAATACTCGTCGTTGGCGTTAACGGTGTTGGAAAAACAACCACTATTGGCAAACTCGCCAAACGCTTACAGAATGAGGGAAAAAGCGTCATGTTGGCCGCAGGAGATACCTTCCGTGCCGCAGCGATCGAACAACTAAAAGTCTGGGGTGATCGCAACAAAATAAAGGTCATTGCTCAAACGCATGGCTCGGACTCTGCTGCTGTTATCTTTGATGCCTTGAAATCGGCACGATCAAATAACATTGATGTACTAATCGCCGATACAGCGGGTCGTTTACACAATAAAGACAACCTGATGGAAGAAATGAAAAAGATCCATCGCATCGGCAACAAATTTGATATCGACTTACAAAGCGAAGTTTTATTGGTATTAGATGCCGGAACCGGACAAAATGCGTTGATACAAGCAAAACAATTCAACGAGATGATTGGTATTGATGGCATTGTTTTAACAAAGCTTGATGGGACTGCAAAAGGAGGCATTGTCTTTTCACTTGCAGATGAATTAAATATTCCTATTCGATATATTGGTGTTGGAGAACAAGTTGAAGACTTACAACCATTCAACGCCGCTGAATTTATTGATGCTTTACTAGTAGTAGAATCATGATTCGATTTACCAATGTTCATATGAATTACCCGGGCGGTAATGAAGCTCTGCGTAATATCAATCTACATATTGAACAAGGCGCGATGGTCTACATAACCGGTCGATCCGGCGCAGGCAAAAGTACGCTACTACGTTTAATTGCCTTAATTGATCGCCACTCTCGCGGACAGATTATTATCAATGGTCAAAACCTTGAGCGTGTTCGTAAGCGTCGCATCCCTATCTTCAGACGCCATATCGGTTTTATGTTTCAGGATCATCGTCTATTAAATGATAGAACCGTATTCGATAATGTCGCCTTGCCATTGGTAATTGCTGGTTATCGTCATCAAGAGATCCGTAAACGCGTACAAGCCGCGTTAGACAAAGTCAGCCTGTTGACTAAAGTGAATAGCTATCCAAGGGCACTATCAGGCGGCGAACAGCAACGCGTTGGCGTTGCACGCGCAGTGGTGCATCGGCCTGCTATATTGCTGGCAGATGAACCTACAGGCAATCTTGACCCGGCTTTATCATGGGATACGATGAAGTTATTTGAACAGTTTAATCAGGTCGGCGTTACCGTTCTTATCGCCAGTCATGACCTTGATATGATCAAGCGTATGTCGAAACGCATCATTACTTTAAAGACCGGCCGTATATTAACTCACAGTGGGACGCCGACAGAAGCATGAAACAGGTTAACCGCAAAAAAAATACCCGTCCGAATAAAACATTCAATAGTGAGCTTAAGCGTCGCTTTGATATGTGGCTATTACAACATGCACAGGCATTTATCTTTAGCCTTGGGCAATACATTAAACACCCTATCAGCAATATATTAACGACGGCAGTCATTGGCATATCACTCGCCTTGCCTGCCAGTTTTTACCTATTGCTCGACAATGTCCGTTACGCCTCATCGAGTTGGGACGGGTCCGTACAGATCACATTGTTTCTACAGACAGATGTTGATGAGTCACACGCAGCAGAATTCGCCAACATCCTATCTAGCGATAGCAACATCCGTGAAACAGTCTTAATAAAACGTGACGATGCCCTAGCTGAATATCAAAAACTTTCGGGCTTTTCCGAGGCACTCAATACACTCGATGAAAATCCATTGCCGAATGTTGTGCTCGTTAAGCCAAGTCTTGATAGCACTGATGAAGCAGAAACCGAGGCATTAATAAAACAACTGGAAGCCATGCCTGAAGTGGATAGCGCACAATATGACAGTCGTTGGTTAAAACGCTTACTTTATCTATTGGACATCGTTAACCGCCTTATTGTGATTCTCTCAACACTGCTCGCGATAGCGGTGTTACTGATCATCGGCAATACCATTCGGCTTTCGATACACAACCGACGCTCAGAAATCGAGATCACCAAGCTCTTTGGTGGAACGGACAGCTTTATACAACGCCCGTTCCTTTATAGTGGACTCTGGTACGGCGTTTTCGGCGGCATCATCGCCTGGTTACTGATCACGATCTCCATGCAGATGCTACATGGCCCGGTCAAACAACTCGCCAACCTCTATGCCAGCAATTTTCAGCTAATTGGACTTGGTTTCGGTAATTCGGTAATCCTGCTCGCCAGCGGCATCGCCCTTGGCTTATTCGGCTCATGGATAGCTGTGAAGCGTCATCTGCGCGCAATCGAACCTGTCTAACAAATCGCCCGTCATTCCCGCGAAGGCGGGAACCCAGTAAATATAAGCGTCCTTGGCCTCTGGATACCGCTGCCTATTTTAAATGACTGGCACATTGTTCCCATTTACATAGGAATGACGGAAAAATCTGAGTAATTAGCCTCATATTATACTCATAAATATCAACGACTTACGCCCAACATTAAATTGAACCATTCTAAACATTAGCACTCATATCTTTGGAGTGCTAAAATTAACATAATAGAAATGGGAAGAGGTTCGATGAATCAATTAACAAACTTACAATTCGCATTACCGACAGGGTCGATCGAGAGCTATATCTCATCGGTCAATCAGGTGCCTATCTTGTCTCTGGAAGAAGAGCAGGTCTTGGCCAGACGCCTTCGAGAAGAAGACGACATTGAAGCTGCGCGTCGTTTAGTTATGTCACACCTACGCTTCGTGGTAAAAATTGCACGAGGGTATAGTGGTTACGGTTTACCACAAGCCGACTTGATTCAAGAAGGTAATGTAGGGTTGATGAAAGCCGTAAAACGATTCGATCCTGATGTGGGTGTTCGACTCGTTTCGTTCGCCGTACATTGGGTACGCGCAGAAATGCATGAATTCATTCTTAAGAACTGGCGCATCGTTAAAGTCGCGACCACCAAGGCACAACGAAAATTATTCTTTAACCTACGTTCATCCAAAAAACGTCTCGGCTGGTTAAACCAGAACGAGGTCAATGATGTTGCTGAAACACTCGGCGTTAAACCCAGCGATGTCATGGAAATGGAAAAACGCATGGGCAACTACGATGCCTCTTTCGATGGCCATGAAAGTGATGATGACGAAGATTCAAACTATTCGCCATCATACTTTCTGCAAAATAATGCAGCCGGCCCAGAAGAACTAATCGAAACTGCACAACTCGACGAAGAAAGCACAGACGCATTACGCAATGCGCTTTCACAGCTTGATGACCGCAGCAAAGACATCATCGCCAAACGTTGGTTAGCCGAAAACAAAGCTACCTTGCATGAGCTTGCATCGGTACACAACGTCTCTGCAGAACGGATAAGACAGATTGAAAACAACGCAATGAAAAAATTGCGCGAGACAATAGCCGCGTAATCGCAAGCAACTTGATAAAGGACGAATCAAGAATGACTAACAAAATAAACAGATGGCCCTTACGGGCCATTTTTTTGGCTAAATTTATGTCTGCTACCGAACCAAAGCTGACACCTTGTTAGATATTGAAAATAGCAATGATGAGGGATGTGCGTGTTAAATATTAATTTGAATGAAGATGAAGGTATTGTGCTTCTTGAGCCTGACGGCGCATTGACAGAAGAAGACTTCAAGTCTGCCGCCAGTATCGTTGACCCTTATCTCGAAAAATCAGGCCAGTTAAATGGCGTGATAATCCATGTCAAATCGTTCCCGGGCTGGGATTCATTTGCTGCCCTGATTAAACACTTACGCTTTGTTAAGGATCATCACCAAAAGATTGCTTGTGTCGCATTTGCCACTGATTCACCTATTGGTGAATTAGCAGAACATGTCGCCAGTCATTTTGTCAACGCAGAGATAAAACACTTTAGCTTTGATGAATTAAATGAGGCTAATAACTGGATTAAAACCTTTACTCAAGAATAGCTGGAAGGGACTAAATGGGACAGACAAAGATTGTTCGGCAATCTCTCCTGCATTGCTCTACTACAGTACATCCATCTACTTATCCCTACAATCCTTTTGTATTTCCTACATTCATGTAGGTCATTTATTTTCTTTATGACATATAAAAACACAATCGAAAAAGTTTAGGCTTATACGCAGAGCAGCACCCTAAGAATAAAAAGAACAACAAGCAGGCTTATATAAATCCTACCTTTCAGACGACCAATTACGAAAAACAAAGTAATATAGATCACCATGAAGAAAACAACCTCTGTCTCCCACGCCGTTGACTCCATCCATGAGGGTGCCACCATAATGATCGGCGGTTTTATGGGTGTTGGAACACCGGAACATTTAATCGATGAACTGGTGCGACAAAATAAAGGCGGCCTTACCTTAATTGCCAATGACACTGCCAGGCCAGGAATTGGTACCCCAAGGGACGCTTGCTGAGCAGATTCGTTGCGGTGGCTTCGGTCTGGGTGGGGTGTTGACCCCAACCGCCTTGGGGACACTAGCGGCAGAAGGCAAACGCATCATTGAAATCGAAGGCAAACAATTCTTGCTGGAGCTTCCACTTAAAGCCGACTTCGCGCTGATTAAAGCGCAGCAGTGCGACTACTTCGGTAACTTACAATACCGCCTCACCGCCCAAAATTTTAATCCGGTGATGGCCATGGCCGCCGAAACCGTATTCGTTGAAGCTGTAGAACTGGTTCCTGTTGGCTGCATCGCACCCGATGATGTACATACGCCCGGCACGTTGGTCGATTACATCGTCAAGACAGAGGTGATGGCATGAACGCTAAACAATTGATCGCTCGCCGAGTCGCCCGTGAAATTCAGCCAGGTAGCCTGGTGAACCTTGGCATAGGCTTGCCGACTATGGTGGCTCAATATGTGCCGACCGAGGACAACGTCTTCTTTCAGTCCGAAAACGGCATCATCGGCAGCGGTGGTCTACCGGATGGCATGGAAAACCCTTCGCTCAGCGATGCTGGGGGCGGCATGATCGGTGCACTACCGGGCGCTGCTGCCTTTGACAGTGCCTTCTCCTTCGGGCTGATTCGGGGAGGGCATCTTGATATGACGGTATTGGGCGGACTTCAAGTCGATAGCCAGGGTCGGCTCGCTAACTGGATAATTCCTGGTGAACGCGTGCCGGGCATGGGTGGCGCCATGGATCTGGTCACCAGCGCTCGCAAGGTAATCGTCGCCATGATCCATACGGCGAAAGGCACAGCAAAGATTGTAGAGAAGCTTAACTTGCCCATGACCTCCGCCCGACGCGTCGATCTGATCGTCACCGAACTGGCCGTTATACAACCCAGCGAACAAGGGCTGATCCTGAAAGAAGTAGCGCCGGGCGTAGACGTTGCGCAAGTGCAAGAGCAAACCGAAGCAATCCTTATCGTATCTGAACCCGTTACAGCAATGGCGCTGGAGTAGAACTGAAGCAAGGCTAATGTTAATCAGGCAGGCGTCAAACAAAAAATTATAAGGTCAATTTAGAACCCATCATTACTATAATAATGTTCTCATGCAACAAGACTCTTCATGGCAGGCCTTAAGCAAACCGGGCGAAGCGACCGAGTACTTTGATTTAGAAACAAAAACACCGCTGCAATGTGGCGTTCCCGGTTTCAATATTAGTAATGCCTGTTGGTTGGCAGAAATAGCGCGCTTAACTTACCAGCCTGAGTTTCATCTCAATAAAAATAATAATCTGGGCCGTTTTCAGTATGAAGAGATTGGTTTTATTAATAAGGCCGAGACCTCAACGTATGTCTCTCTGTTAAAGGTCAAAGGCATTAACAGTGATGGCTATCCACAACCGTGTCTCGTGGTTGCCTTCCGTGGCACCGATGATCTTGTCGACTGGAAAAATAATATTAAGTCCATACAAACACCTTTCAATGAAGGCGGACTTGTTCATGCGGGTTTTAATATTGCTTACCAGAGCATTAAAGAAGAATTATTTTTTTATCTGGAAGATATCACACTACCCATCTTCGTTACCGGGCATAGTCTTGGCGCTGCATTAGCCACTTTACTAACAGCAGAGATAATGAATCAGTCTAACTTTGATTCTTGTTATACCTTTGGCTCACCCCGTGTTGGTGATACGGTCTTTGCAAATGCTTTTAACGACAAATCGATTTATCGCATTATCAATAACTGCGACATTATCACCACCATACCGATAAGTATTCCGAATATTCACTATCAGCATTGTGGCACGACACAGTTATTAAATAACATGGGCATACTTATCGAAGGCCTTTCGGAAGAAGATATTTTGAGTTATCAAAAAAACAAAATGCTTAACTTAAAGGACTATGCCTTACAGGATCTATTCTCGAAGAACATCATCAACATTAAAGGCAACCTACCACCTGTTCTTGCTGATCATGCACCAGTAAATTATGTGTTGGCATTGGAGAATTCGCTCACTTGATCAAATCAGTTAGAACAAAGGAAGATCACCTTAAATGGTTCGCGGCCGGAGGTTTTCTGCATCAAACGAGGCCAATATGACTAGTAGCTAGCTCTTATTTCCGATCAACGGCAACATCTATTTCTATTCTTTCTACCGTGATGTTGTCTCTGTATGCATCCGGGTGGAGAGGCATAATTAATTTAACTGCAGCACGTTCGCCTCGTTGTGCAGCGTCATAAATAACAACATCTTCTTTGTTTATAATACGCCCTTTGAGCATCAGGGTTCCATCAGGAAGAATGTAAAGAGTTTCCTGCTCTTTTTCATTTGTGACAACCTTTCTTTCATCAACGACACATGAAACCGTTAAAATGCTCACCAAGAGAAAACCGATGATTCTTACTGACATACAACTATCCTTTATCACTCTATTTATTACGTGAGTATAGTCTGTTTATATAATTTCATGCTTATGTTGCGATCGCATGGACCTCGGCAATCCCCTAAGGGACGTGCAAATGAGTAGCGAACATACTAAAAAAGACGAAAGCAATAACATAGCTTCTATGAGCCTACAAACAAAGCACTTTAGTTATTTAAGAGTGTCCGGTCGCAGCATCCATTGGATTTCCCAATGTTGTTCTGCGTTTTGTTGAAGGCAGACAACGCTCCCTGGCTTATAGTCGACAACTGCTGCTTCCTGATTGCCGGTTATCAGATAGGAAACCATCTTTTGCATGAAGGGCAGATGACCCACTACCATCGTGTCGTGTTTGAATTTATGTACTTTGATCGAGAAATCTGGAATCGAGTCTTTAGGATTGATACCGTTTATCACTTCAGTTTCACCGCTATTCAATAATGCCTCGGCAAGAATTTCAGCCGTTTGATGGGCCCGCATCTTGCTACTATGCAATATCCTGTCGACAGTAATGCCGGATGCTCGCAGAGTCTCAGAGAGATGACGAATGTCTTCCTCTCCTCGCGCACTTAAAGGACGACCCGGGTCAACATCTTTTAATACGGACTCAGCGTGTTGTACCAAATACAGTTTCATAATGTAATTATAGATCGAAATTCATAATTATAATTATAAAATAATATTGAAAGCACGATAGACTTACACCTTACCTAATATATTAGTAATGAGATAAGAACGAGAGTGAAAATACAGATAACCATTGTGCTCTGTCTTGAATCTTGAATTTAATAAAACCGAACGAAACCAAAGGAGAAAATAGATGAAAAAACTATTTATGATTTTATTATTGTTCATGGCAAGCCCACCTATATCTATGGCACATACAGGTGACACTGACCATGGCGGTTGTCACAAACCAATTAAAGAAGATAAACATCCATGTCATTAATATTATAGAACCACAATATGACATTAAGCTTTAACTTATCGGAGATAACTTATGTCAACTGATTGGCGAACCGAGGGTGTGCGTGTTGTTCGTGCAGGCGAACTGAGCACCGACACAGCTCAAACAATGGGCATGAACAGGGCTGAAGCAATAAGCGCGGCAACTGTTGGTGCATCTAAAATATGGGCAGGTACTGTAACTATTTCGCCCAATACAAAAACTGGCGCGCACCACCACGGCAAAGTAGAAAGTGTTATTTATGTCATCACCGGTCTGGCACGCATGCGTTGGGGTGAAAAACTTGAATATACTTCGGAAGCTGGGCCTGGTGATTTTATTTATGTCCCACCCTACGTGCCCCACCAGGAAATTAATGCGGGTGATGACACACCATTAGAATGCGTATTAATGCGTAGCGGACAAGAGGCTGTCGTCGTTAACCTCGACATTGAGCCCGTCGAAGAACCAGAAAATGTGTGGCGCGATGGCATGCATGGCTAAGCTTGCTATCGTTATAATTGATATTTTAGCATGCAAGAGATCGCCCAGCTTTCTGATGAAACCGTTGGGATTAATCAAGAACGCGGGCAGGTTCTAATAACTGGCGAAATATCTTGCCAAAAACTAACGTAATAATGTCATGATCATATTAGAGGTGGGTTTAATTTCGACAAAACTTTTGACATTGATCTATTAATTACTACCCATAGCAATACTTACGGTCATAATGGGCACACATATATAACCCACACGAGGCAAAATCATGATTAAAGTATACGGCTTAGGCCTATCATTCCCGGTAAACAGGGTACGAATGTGCTTGAATGCAATGGGCATAGATTACGAATTTATAGTAATAAACCCTCTTGCTGGTGAGACTCAAAACGAAGAATACTTAAAGATGAGTCCATCGGGCAAGATTCCGGCGCTTGATGATGATGGTTTTTATCTGTTTGAGAGTAACGCCATCATGAAGTACCTTTGTCGTAAATATAATTCAGATTTTTACCCGGCTGATATTGTCGAACAAGCACATGTCGATAAGTGGTTAGACTTTATCGGTGCACACCTTACTAATGGTTTGGCTAAAGTATTCTTTAATAAGGTCGTCGCTGGACTTATCGATGTCGAAGCTGATGAAAAATCTATGGAGGAAGGCTATGGCTACTTGAAACGCTTTATGCGTGTTATTGAGGATCAATTAGGAGCCACCGCCTATATTGCTGGCGATAAAATGACCTTAGCCGACATCTGCCTACTCGCTACGGTTGATCCGTTTGAAATTATCGACATCAATATGTCTGATTACCCAAACACCAAGGCCTGGGCAAGCAAATTAATGAATGAGCCATTCTATAAAAAGGTACATAACTCTTATAAAGAGACGCTCGATACGGTAATGGCGGGCTAAACCAACGTAATGAAGTTAATAGGTGGGTTCCTCTTCCTGATCATTTCTGCATCGACATTTGCAACAGGGGAATCCATTTCTTATAAGGTCAACGGTGAGACATTTGAAGGTTATTACACATCACCGACAGCTAATGCCCCTTTAGTACTCCTCATTCATGATTGGGACGGTTTGACCGATTACGAAATAAAACGCGCCGAGATGTTATCGACATTAGGTTATGCCGTTTTTGCTGCTGATTTGTTTGGTGCAGGTGTACGTCCAACTGAAGTAACTGACAAACGTCAACATACCGGCGCACTGTATAAAGACCGTAAAAAAATGCGGGCTTTATTAAACGGCGCGCTGGCAACAGCTAAATCAATCGGTGCAAATACTGATAATGCGATAACAGCTGGTTATTGCTTTGGTGGCGCGGCAGCACTTGAGTTTGCACGAGCGGGCGCTAACCTAAAAGGCTTTGTCACCTTTCACGGCGGATTAAAAACACCTCCTGGCCAAAATTACACAAACACAAAAGGCAAGATGCTTATTATGCATGGCACTGCTGACACAGCCATAAGCATGGATGACTTTGCAAAACTTGGTAACGAGTTAGATCATCACATGAAATGATTGCCTACGGTGGTGCGCCGCATGCGTTTACTGTGTTTGGAACTGACCGTTATCGTAAAGATGCGGATAAACAATCCTGGGATCGCTTTATCAAATTCCTTGAAGAGACACTCTGATAATATATATTATGCAAAATAGTAGTGATTGATGTCGGTCAAATAAAACAGAATCATTGCAGGCTGCCTGAAAAGAGCAAAAAGCTAATAATACAAACCTGAGCTATTAATTACGCTCACAACAAAGATAATGGTCTATGAAAAAATATATTTTACATCTGGATGCAATAATCGTCGTCATTATTTTGTTTGTCTTATGTATAAGCGCTAATATATTTCAACGAAAGCTACATGGCGATCTACACAAGGAAAATATAGCGCTTATATCACAACTAACTAATACACAATTAGAATTAATCGAAAGCAAGTCTTCTCTTAAACAATGTAGTGGTAAGGACAACGTCAATTAAACAATTCACTTTAGCTAATGCTACAACCAAACTTTAACACTCAAGCGTATAATAAACATGGTCAGAATTTATGTTCGAGCTATCGCCGTTGGACAGACAAGCATCTCATCAGCAAACATTCCGAACCTGATAAATTAATAATAGAACTGTATGAAGCACCGTTCGCTATTGTTTCACATGGCATTGAAGATGATCCTATTTTTAATTTCGGGAATAGAGTTGCGCTCGAATTATTTGAGCTTGATTGGGATCATTTTATACAGCTTCCTTCACGTTACTCTATAGAGACAAAAAATAGAAAACAACGTGAAGAATTAATGCGGCGTGTTAGTAATGACGGTCATATGATTAATTATTCTGGCGTGAGAATCTCGTCTACGGGCAAACGCTTTAAAATAGAAGTTGCGACCATCTGGAATATCATTGACGAGAATGACCATTATCATGGACAAGCTGCCATGTTTAAAAATTGGTCAGCCATTATATAAGCTATGCTACTTCATGCCTAAAAACAGACAGCACGCTGTACTTTCTTTATCGGCAAGGTGCTATAAATTGTTTTTGCAGTTGCTTCTATTGGTGGTTTTATTCTGTGGCGATTCACAACATTTCAAATACGGATAGATTCGCTTAAAGTAATTATTCCTTATCTAATAACCGTAATACTTTTTATTTTATAAATATTTATTACGAACCTGATACAGATTTTGAAGTTGTCGTAACGGTAATCTTTGGATTCCATATCAAGAAAAAGTCTTTAAGATGACTGCGATGTACATCGCAGCCTCACAGCTTATCCCTCGCTTTAGGCGCTGCACACCATTACGCAACATTAAAATAAAACAAGAAAAATAACTTCTATGCCATTAGCAATATCGTAGAAACAAGTATAAGGTGTTTCCTCCGCGTAGCGAAATTAGTTTCTGGTTTGGCGTCTACGCATTATCGACTTTATAGGTATATATGTCATCGTTACGTGTTAGTTATCAAACTATTGAATTTGGTGATGTCGATATTCATTTACGAACCCTGCGTGACAAACAGGAATTCCTTGATGCCGATGGCCTCGCTGAAAAACTGGGCATATCTTCCGCACAATGGTCCTTGTTTGGCGTGGTCTGGCCTTCTAGCGAGGTCTTGGCACACCTTATGTTCGACTTTGCTATCAAGGGCAAACGCATTCTAGAGATTGGTTGCGGAATAGGCCTGACTAGTTTAATACTTAATCAACGTGAAGCGGATATTACCGCGACAGACTATCATCCTGAGGTGGAAGGCTTTCTTAAGCATAATGCAGCCTTGAATGACGGCGCAGCAATACCCTTTGTGCGTACAGGTTGGGCGGATAAACTTAGTGAGCTAGGGGAGTTTGATCTTATCCTTGGTAGCGATCTTTTATATGAAGATGAACATGCTGATTTATTATCACACTTTATAGATCAACATGCTAAACCCGACTGTGAAGTCATTCTGGTCGATCCGGGACGAGGTCGGCATGCGCAATTTAGTAAGATGATGGTCAAGCTAGGTTACACTCATAGCCAATCAAAACCTGTTGAAACAAATTATCTTATAGATAAATTCAAAGGGCAGATACTTCGTTATAATCGCTACCTAAACGCCACTTGATCACTATTTTGAATTAACTAATTCTTCTACTTGTTCCAGTCTTTTATCTCTACCACAACCATAACGATAGTATTTATAGCGCACCGGGTTTTTAATATAATAATCCTGATGGTAATCTTCAGCAGCATAAAATTTCTTTGCCGACAAAATTTCTGTAACAACCTTTGCTTTGTCTTTTAACTTAGCCTGTAGAACAGACTTGCTTTTGTTGGCTAACTCTTCTTCGCTATCATTCATAGTGAAAATCGCCGCACGATATTGCGGTCCTTTATCACAAAATTGTCCGCGTGAATCAAACGGATCGATATTCTTCCAATAGACATCAAGCAGTTGTTGATAGCTAACTTTGCTTGAATCGTATTCAATTTGGACTGCTTCATAATGTCCTGTCGTACCCGTAGAGCTACTTTTATAGGTTGGGTTTTCAGTATGGCCTCCGGTATAACCAGATGTTGAACTAACTACACCATCGAGCTTATCGAACGGTCCTTCCATACACCAGAAACAACCTCCAGCAAAAATAGCCACATCATTGGCAGCAAAAGAGACGATCTGAAAGCTGTATAAGACGACTGCGAGGATAATTCGGGACATAACTAACCTCTTAATTCAGGCAATGGTTGACCCACAGGGATAAATTTAAGAGCAAGACCATTATTACAATAACGCAAACCAGTTGGCTCTGGCCCATCTTCAAAGATATGACCTTGATGCCCACCACAACGAACACAATGATATTCCTTTCGTGGCCAGATTAACTTCAGATCCAATTTGGTACCTACACGACCGGCAATAGCATCATAGAAACTGGGCCAACCGGTACCACTCTCATATTTTTTATCAAACTCAAACAGTGGCAGATAACACGCGGCACAGATGAAAGTGCCGTCTTCTTTTACATGGTTTAGTACGCTTGAACCCGGAGGCTCAGTGCCTTCATCAAACAAAATATTAAATTCATCATTTGATACCAACTTGCTCCACTCTTCATGACCTTTTTTCAGAGGATTCAGATTAATATTATTATTGACTGGGTGTGCCAAAACGTTAGGCCCCATCACCATGAGTGCGCCAGCAATACAACCGGCCTGCATAATAAATTGTCTACGTTGCATATTAATTCTCCAGAGAATATCACTGTGACCATAGTTAAATGTCTCAGTTCATTCTTTCAGACAATCTATTTTGCCGTAAAACACATCAAAAACAGGGCGTGAGTTTAAATAACGCTCGCTAACAAAGGAATATAATGATCGATCAACAAAGCAGCGAACATTATCATCAGATAGACAATGGAAAAGGAAAACGTTTGCATCGCTAAACGGTCTGCATGATCAAACTGCATCCGAATAGCATAATAGAGAAAACCGCCGCCAAGCAGAACGGCAGCAACAAGATAAAACAACCCTGACATGCCTACCAAATACGGCAGCAAAGTTACGATAAACAAAATGATGGTATATAACAATATATGTAAGCGCGTAAACTCAACACCATGCGTAACTGGCAGCATAGGTATATTAACTTTGGCGTATTCTTCACGACGATAAATAGCCAAGGCCCAAAAATGAGGCGGCGTCCAGGCAAAGATGATAAGAAATAATAATAATGAGTTGGGATCTAATGTTCCGGTGACAGCTGTCCAACCCAAAACCGGGGGCGCAGCACCAGCAGCACCACCAATAACGATATTCTGAGGTGTCGCACGCTTCAGATACATCGAGTAAATAAAACCATAGCCAATCAACGATAACGCCGTTAAACCAGCAGTAAGTGGGTTAACGAGAAACGCCAGAATACCCATGGAGATCGTGCCGATAAACCAGGCAAAGATAACCGCATTCAAAAGGCTGACCTTGCCCTTCGGCAAAGGTCGACTATTAGTTCGCGCCATGATCGAATCAATCTTATGATCGACGACATGATTAATGGCTGCAGCAGAACAGGCAGCAAGACCAATACCAATTGTGCCGTAAATTAGAACATCCCAAGGCACCATGCCAGGCGTAGCCATAAACATACCAACAATCGCTGTGAAGACGATAAGCGAGACTACCTTTAGCTTACAAAGAGCTAGGTAATCTTGCCAGCCAACGACTGCGGCGTCTGTAAGCGATTGATCTTCCAATGGAGAACTCCTGATTATTTTTTAACTGGCAGACATTGGTGCAACAAAGTTACCAGAGACAGCAATAATAACGCAGCTACCCCATTGTGCGCCACTGCTACTGATAGTGGCAAATAGAATTTGATGTTTGCGATGCCCAAAGACACCTGAGCAATTAATACTATCAAGACTACCATACCCGTCATTTTCATATTTTTCATACCCGATCTAATTGCCTGTAGCGCGATCAATAAAATGGTACAAAAAGTGATGACAGCGCCAATACGGTGAGCCATATGGATGGCTGTTCTGGCACTGCCGTGAAGAACGCCACCTTCATAATCGACACCCAAGCCACGCCACAAAATAAAACCCTCGCTAAAATCCATATTTGGCCACCAGACCCCCTGACAGGTTGGGAAATCTGGGCAGGCCAATGCCGCATAATTGGTGCTAGTCCAACCCCCCAGTGTTATTTGTATACCTAAAACGATCATAGCTGTTATTACCAGGGGCAAAAATTTTCGTCCCCCGGCAATTGATACAGGATGCTGGGCAGACTGTTGACGTAAAACAGTCCAATACAACAGGGACAGAATGGTTAAACCACCAATGAGGTGAGATAAAACGATAACTGGCTTTAATAACAGAGTGACGGTCCACATTCCTAACATGCCCTGGAATATGACTAGTAGCAACAAAGCAGATGCAAATACGCGCATGCCTGACAAGGAAGATTTCGTCCATGACATAAAAGCTATAATTAAGATTAATAGCCCTAATAAACTGGCCGCATAACGGTGAACCATTTCTGTCCACGCCTTGGCATGCTCTAACGGACGTTCGGGATACGCTTCGTTCACACTAACTGCCTGATCAGGAACAATTAACTTACCATAACAACCCGGCCAATCTGGACAACCCAGCCCAGAATCTGATAAACGCGTATAGGCACCAATTACTATTACGATAAACGCCAAAACACACGAAAAACGCACAAGGTTTAAAATAAACTTATTATCACTCATATTCAAATTCCCGGATCAACCTATGCGTGACCCACGTAATAATTTCTTTAAATCTGTATATATATCCCTTGGATTCACATTAGGCTCATAGCTCATCATTAAATTACCAAGAGGATCTACAATGTATATTCGATTCATTTTTAAAGGATCTTCTGCTTCATTTAATCGAAACTTTTCAATCATTGCATTTACATTGATCAAGTCGACATCAATAACTTGCTGTCCTTTAAAATCAACCAGCTTTTCTTTCAATTCACTTATTGATTGATTGGTTAATAACAAAACCTTCTGTACACGCAAAGAATGCTTGTCCATGGAGGCATGGACTTGACGCATTAGATATATGTTGTCCATACATGGCTTGTCGCATGTTTCAGTTACATAAACTAAATTCCATTCACCATATAAACCATCTTTTCTCTTGTCGTTAAATGGGTCTATCAAGGCTAAATCGCCTAGCGGTTGAACCGGTTCAACCAGATTACCCTTGTTTGACATACCCCTAATTTCAATATAATCGGTGTAATTAAAAACATACCAAGATAAAACCAGTGGGCTGATAAACATTACGACAACCAGAATAATTGTTAACCCGTTGCTCTTCTTTATATTTTCAACATCTTCACTCATATGTTTTTTCCTGACTCATCTCTTCGCTTTATATTTAATAACAAGTAAATAATAAATAATACGGTTGCAAAAGCGAACCATTGAAAAGCATAACCATTATGCACGTTCTCTCCTGAGCCTGGCTGTCGCCACAATCGATGATAGCCGTGCTCCGACTCCGGTGACAACCTGAGAACAAAAGGTAATAGTTTTGTATTGGTCAAATCTGCTATTTCGTCTAGATCTATGCGTTGAACCCTATAAACATCTTCGCTCATTTCTTCTGGCGGGAGCTCCTTTAATAGCAAACCTGTCTTCGGTATTTCTTTAATAACCGCTTTAATTTCCACCATGCCTTTTGACATAATTAGCTGCGGACCAATTTTTCGATCTGGACCAGCCGCCAACCAACCTCGGTTAACTAAAACAACGTGATCACTATTATCGAGCTGGAAAGGAGTGTAAACGTAATATCCCGCTTTCGTATTTTGTATTTGATTATCTAATATCACTTGAAACCCTTCTAAAAAGGATCCATTGGCTGTCACTGGTCGCCATAAAAGGTTTTCCGAGCCTAATGAAAGAGTATCAGCCTGGTTTAAGTCTATTACATTGCCTGTCTGTCTGTTTTCAAACTCAACATATAAAGTCCTCTTTTGTTCTGCACGATCTAGTTGCCAGCAGCCCAGAAAAGAAAAGAAACCACATAATATTATTGTTAAAAAACTTGTAATTAGCCTCGGGCTAAAGCACCAGTTCCCAAAATATAGATTCATATACTAAATGTCTGCTGATTATGCTGTTAGAATATCTACACGAATAACTGAGATAACAATAATTCGCATTATGCTTTTTAAAATATACATCGCAATATTATTTCTCTCGATAGGCGCTTCATTAATAGCAAGTGGCTTTTTTCTTGTCAAAGATGATTCTAGATCAAAACGCATGGTTACTACGCTTACTTTCAGAATAGCGCTTTCTGTACTGCTATTTGTATCGCTCTTTGTCGGCTTCAGGTTCGGATGGATTCAACCACACAGTGCAGGCTTTTAAATTGCTTAAAGCTATAATGATTATTTAAAAGCCCAAACTAAAAAAGGCGCTGCTAATGCAGCGCCTCCATAATATATTTTTCTGCCTAACTAGATCCAATAAACAAAGACATATAGTCCTAACCAGACCACGTCAACAAAGTGCCAATACCAGGCAACACCCTCAAAAGCGAAGTGATCTTTTGATGAAAAATGACCTTTCATTGATCTCACCAGAATAACTAAAATCATGGTTGCGCCCATAGTTACATGAAAACCGTGAAAGCCAGTCAACATAAAAAAGGTTGAGCCGTAAACTCCCGATTTCATTGTTAGATCTAATTCATGATAAGCATGCGCATATTCTTCCATTTGAAAAAACACGAAAACAAAACCTAAAATAACGGTTGCCGCCAACCACCAACACAGAGGAGCACGATGCTCTTTCTTCAAGGCATGATGTGCAAGCGTAATTGTCACACCGCTAGACAGAAGCAATATTGTATTCACTAGTGGAACATCAAACGCAGGAATAACTTCCTTAATTGCCAGATATTTCGAATCTGCAGCTGCCAATGACATATCAGGCGTTGTTAACAAAGGCCATACCGCTTGAAAATCAGGCCACAAAAACATGTTTGTCGCAAAACCAGCACCTTCGCCACCGAGCCATGGAACTGATAAGACCCTGATATAGAAAAGCGCTCCAAAGAATGCCGCAAAAAACATTACTTCAGAAAAGATAAACCAGCTCATGCCCCAACGAAAGCTAATATCAACTTGCTTGTTATAACTCCCAGCAAGGCTTTCGCCTATAACATCTGAAAACCAACCAGAAAACATATAGACAACAGCAGCGATACCAATGCCAAGAATAAAGGTGCCGAAACCGGAACCATTCAACATCATGCCACCACCAATGAATGTAGTGAACAATGCCAAAGTGCCTACAATAGGCCAGCGGCTTGGTTCCGGGATAAAATATGCGTCTTGAGAGTTAGACATAACTATTCCTCATTTCTATTATTTATTGTTTACTAACTTTTCGAACTTATCGCCTTGACAGACTCTTTCTCAGAAACTGCGACATCATCACTGTCAGGGGCTTTAAAAAATGTATATGACAACGTCATTGTTGAAATATTTTCCGGCAACTCAGAACCAACAACATAGCGCACGATCATCTCCTTGCGTTCACCCGGTTCAAGCAATTGTGCTGTAAAACAAAAGCATTCTGTTTTATCAAAATACAATGATGCTAACGCGGGCACTAGGCTAGGTACTGCCTGACCTACAACTGGTTTGTTTGAAGTATTCTCTACAACAAACACTGCCTCAGCGATCTCTCCAGGATGTACGTTCATTTTGAATTCCGACGCCTTAAACTTCCAGGGCAATGCCGGATTCACATTGGTATCAAACTCAACCGTTACCAAACGATTCATATCCACATGCATGGATTCCGCTTTTACCTGAGAAACCTCACCAGTTTTGCCGTTAAGCCCGGTGACATCGCACAACAGATCATACATAGGCACCATCACATAACCAAAACCAAACATGCATGCAGCAAAAATAAAAAGCTTCTTTGCTGTAACTCTAGTATTTTGTGCCATGCCTACATGTACACCAGAACTATGCCAGCATAAAAACCAACTGCTACTAGCCCAAGGACTATGACTAATCGCATGTTCTTCGCTGCTAATTCCTTTTCCGCAGCTTTTTTATCGTTGTCACTCATTACCACTTTTTAACCACTGGCCTTAAGAATGTGCCGTTGCATCCGTCACTTCTGGCGGCGTAGTAAAGCTGTGGAATGGCGGAGGCGATGACAAAGTAAATTCTAAACCATGTGCGCCTTCCCAAACTTGGTCGGTAGCCTTTTCACCACCACGAATACATTTGATAACAACCCAAACCAGTATCAACTGACTCAGACCAAAGGCAAAACCACCAATACTAATAATCATATTCCAGTCTGTAAACTGAGTGCTGTAATCCGGGATACGTCGCGGCATTCCAGCTAAGCCAATGAAATGCATTGGGAAGAATAAAACGTTGACCGAGATGGTAGAGGTCCAGAAATGCAGCTTTCCGAGCTTCTCATCGTACATATGCCCAGTCCATTTAGGCATCCAGTAATAAACGCCACTGATAATACCAAAGACAATCCCTGGCACGAGAACATAATGAAAGTGAGCCACGATGAAATACGTATCATGATACTGGAAATCGACCGGGGTTATGCCCATCATCAAACCAGAGAAACCGCCCAGCGTGAACATAAACAGAACACCAATCGCAAATAGCATTGGCGTTTCAAATGTCATAGAGCCTTTCCACATGGTTGCCGTCCAGTTAAAGACTTTAACGCCTGTTGGAACTGCGATCGCCATAGTGGCGTACATGAAGAACAACTCTCCTGCCAACGGCATACCAACGGTAAACATATGGTGCGCCCAAACAAAGAAAGACAAGAAGGCAATCGATGCCGTTGCGTATACCATTGACGCATAACCAAACAATGGTTTGCGTGCAAAGGTTGGAATTATCTGAGAGATAATACCAAATGATGGTAGTACCAAAATATATACTTCTGGATGACCAAAGAACCAAAATACATGCTGGAACAATACGGGATCGCCACCACCAGCCGCATCAAAGAAAGCAGTACCAAAAAACTTATCCGTTAACAACATCGTTACTGCACCAGCCAAAACGGGCATAGCGGCAATCAACAAAAACGCGGTGATAATCCAAGTCCAGACAAATAATGGCAGTCTCATAAATGTCATGCCTGGTGCACGCATATTAAAGACGGTCGCAATAATATTAATTGCCCCCATAATTGATGAGATACCCAGAAAATGCACGGCAAAGATTAAGAATGGGAATCCATCGCCTAATTGCAGCACTAGTGGGGGATACATTGTCCAGCCACCCGCCGGAGCGCCGCCTTGCATAAAGAAGGTAGCTAACAACAACGTAAATGCAAATGGAAGAATCCAAAAGCTCATATTGTTCATTCGTGGCATCGCCATGTCCGGCGCACCAATCATCATCGGTATCATCCAGTTCGCCAGACCAACACCAGCGGGCATCACGGCACCGAAAATCATGACTAGCGCATGTACTGTAGTCATGGAATTGAAAAACTGCGGATCGACAAACTGCAGTCCTGGCTGAAATAGCTCAGCTCGGATAACCATTGCCATGGCGCCGCCGATAAAAAACATAATCAAGGAGAACACCAAATACATGGTGCCGATGTCCTTGTGATTAGTAGAAAACAGCCAACGGCCTATGCCAGTTGGCTTGTGGTCGTGGTCGTGGTGATCATCCTCGTGGACAGCTGCGTAGCTCATGAATCTATCCTCTAATTATCTATCTATTCGTTTATATAAATCTAAAAAATTTCGATTACCTTGCTGCTTTTACGTCAGCCGGCTGTATTGCGTCTTTTGCTGTGTTATCCCATGAATTTCGTTCATGCGTCATAACAGCAGCCAGATCCGCATCGTTTAGTTGTTCCTTGAAAGCGGGCATTAAGTTTTTGCCGTTTAAAATCAGATCAATCATCTCTGCTGCGGAACCATTAACAATCGCGCTGCCGTTTAAGGCCGGGAACAACCCTTCGACACCATTGCCGTTAGCCTGATGACATGAGACACAGTTTGCAGCATAAACAGATTTGCCTTTCTCCAACAATTCTTCTTTGGACCATTCTCGATTAGCGCCATCTGCAGCAGCAAGCTGAATAGCTTTTTGCTCTTCAACCCAAACGGCATATTCTTCTTTCGAAACAGCATGGACAACAATAGGCATGAAGCCATGATCTTTCCCGCATAATTCAGTACATTTACCACGATAGATACCGGGCTCATCTATATATGTCCAGTTATCGTTTATATAGCCAGGAACTGCATCACGCTTCCACCCCAAAGCAGGGACCCACCAAGCATGTATGACATCAGCCGCCGTGGTCAGGATTCTTATTTTTGTGTCAACAGGAAGCACAACCGGGTTATCTACGTTTTTGAGGTAATTTTCGATTGTGAACGGGTCTATGCCTGAGTTTCTTTGTCGCGCTTTATTGTCTTCTTCAGACAAGGCGCTAAAGAAGCTTATGCCTTCATCGAGATAATCATATTTCCACTTCCACTGGTAACCCGTGACTTTTAATGTCATTTCCGCATCGCCCGTTTTTTCCATAAAGACCAGCGTTTTAGTGGCAGGAATCGCCATGCCGACCAAAATCAAAATAGGAATAATCGTCCAAGTGATTTCAGCAGTGGTGCTGTGGTGAAATTGTGCAGCGACCGCGCCCTTTGATTTTCTATGGTGGAAAATTGACCAGGCCATCACACCGAAAACAGCAATACCAATTACCGTAACGATGTACAAAATGATCATGTGTAATTCATAGACTTTATGACTGGTTGGCGTGACGCCTTCAGTCAAATTGAGCGGATATTCGGCTAGAACAGCCCCACTCACTAGGAATAATGAAACTGCAACTAACCCAAGCACAGTTTGTTTTAATTTATCGACTGACATACAACAATCCTCAGCATTGATGATTTTTATTTTTAATAACTACTTCTTAAATTATTACTTTTACAATTCTTTTACGACGTCACAAATGTTATCTCGCTCAACCAAACAACTTAATATTAATAAGGCAATGATGTCATATCACCAATCAAGCTGAAAGCATTGTATTTCTTACTTTTAGCACAAGCTCAAACTTTAAAACAGCCTTTCAGAAGCCCTAATTAGAGGATTTCTTTGGCTTAATTCTATTGGGTTTTATCACAGACATTCATTCCCTGATCTATAACCCCATGATTTTCTTCCTCTTCAAGGTGCGACAATATGCCTTAAATTGGGCACTTGTTGCAACCTTAAGCTTATATTATCTAGCGCCGTAGCCCAATATAAAAGAGGGATCTATATTTTTTGCCATTTCTACTGAATCTAGCCCAACCATATTATCTAGATCCGCAATATTTGGACAAGCCAGCTCCTCGTTTAAGAATTCCAAAGTTTCTTCTTTATATAAATACTCTTTATCTAACTGATTACAGACCCAGCCACATAGATTTATGCCGTCTGCCCTTATCGCCTCAGCAGTTAAAGTTGCATGATTAATACAGCCTAAGCGCAGGCCAACGACCAAGATAACGGGTATACCCAGCTCACGCACTATATCAGCCGTGCTAATTTCGTCAGACATTGGCACACGCCAGCCACCGACACCTTCAACAATGATATTGTCACAAGCCGATGCTAAATGATTATAGCTAGCGACTATCTGATCAATCTCGACAAACACCCCTGCTCGTCGAGCAGCAAAGTTAGGTGACACAGACGGCTCAAACACATATGGATTAATGAGTTCATAATCTACAAGCTCACTAGAGCACTGCATTATTAGTCTCGCATCATCATTCATTAGCTTGCCATTGACATAATTTCCACCACTCGCTATTGGCTTCATGCCATTAGTTTTGCGTCCTTGCTCCTTTAGTGCCTCGATCAAGGCGAGTGTAAACCAGGTTTTTCCCACACCAGTATCTGTGCCAGTAATAAAAACTCCTTTGCTCATAACTACTTTTGCTTTTTGTCCCTGAGGTCTTGCCGTAACTGATCTAATGATATTGACTGAGAGTTTTCAGTCGTACTCTTGCCCCTCTGCCGATGTGGCCGCCACGCATGCCCATAGATAACCTCATAGGTAGCGGGCAATTTATTATCTGCTCGAAATGTTTCGTAATGAGATATAACTTTATTTAAACGCTGTTTCCCTGTCAGGGTTTTACGCCGGCCTTTATTTACATTGTGCGCGCCAATATTTTTTAACTCATTCATAAGCTGTTTACAATCATTGTAGGTCAAAACAATATGCTCAACACTCAGCACCGGGGCATCCATGTCGTTCCGAATCAGTGAGTCACCAATATCATGCATATCAACAAAGGCGTTTACATGAATATCGTCGTCTACCTTTTGCCAACATTCGCGTAATTCTTTTAATGTGTCTGGACCAAAGCTGGCAAACAAAAAGACACCGCCGGGTTTAAGCATCCGCTTAATTTCAGCAAATACTTGATCCAGATCGTTGCACCATTGCAGCATCAAACTGCTAAACACTAGGTCAAACTGATTGTCATCTATAGGCATATGTGCGGCGTCAGCACAGAGAAAATGATTTTTAGAGAAATACCTCGATGACTGTTTACGCGCGGTCTTTAACATCTCGCCAGAAATATCGCTTTGATAAAATTGTGCCTTTTTAAATCTTTGTTTTAATTTTCTCGATCCATAGCCTGTTCCCGAACCTATGTCTAAAATTGATGCCGGATTAATTTTAATCAGATCAAACGACTCGACCAATCGATCAACAACGGTTTGTTGTAACAAGGAAAATGTATCGTATTCCTTAGCGGCAACGTCAAACGCATGCGCAACATTTAATCTTTCGATATCATAATCACTATTATTTAAATTTTGCACTTATAAACTCGTTTATTAAATTTATCGTTTCTTCTGGTTGTCCAACAAACAGCGCATGGCAACTATTTTTAATGATCTTGTATTCCGTCTGATGAAGTAATTGTTCTAATTGTTTAATTACTTCGGGACTTATAAGCGCATCATGTTCACCCAGCAAATGTAGTGTCGGTATTTTTAGAGCCGCAAACTCTTTTCTTTGATCTTGTTCAAATAATTCATTCAACCAAAAAGAAAGTGTTGCGCTGTATTTTTCATTCGCAACATGTGACCTTAATGTTTTAATTATATTTTTTGCTTCTTTGTCACCATGTGCGATCAGCCCGGCAAAATATTCAATTGTTTTTTTAGGGTTGCTTAACAAACTACTTTGCAGATCAAAAATTGAATTTTTATCAATCACATTATTCCAATCTGGCTTATTTACAAAACATGGCACGCTAGCAATATAAACAATTGCTTTTATTTTATCAGTCCTGTTCGCTAAACAAGTCGCAACTAAACCACCAAAAGACCAGGCAATAATGACAGTATTATTTTCAATCATTTTCTCTACGCTTACTGCTAACGCATCTACACCATCCGCATTAATATCTTTAGCTATCGTATAAAGACATATTTTATCGATACGATCAAAACCATTTAACTGATCAGCAAAACCATCCCAAATTGATTTGTTAATGCCCCAGCCGTGCAACAAGACACAATCGAGCTTTTGTTTACTGTTCATCTAAATTATTTTTTATTGCCCGGACCAGACGTGCAACTTGTTCCTTGTTATGAGCGGCCGTAAAACTTAATCTTAATCGTGAAGTTCCTTTTGCAACTGTTGGCGGACGTATGGCTGCTGCTAATAGCTTGTTTTTATACAAGGATTCACTTAATTCTACAGTTTTATTCGCGTTGCCAATTATTAAAGGCTGTATATGGGAACCTGATTCACTCGCTTCTAATTTAGCATCTTGCATCAACTCTTTATAAAGCTTGATTAAGCGGAATAGATTTTGTCGCAGCTCTCCCGCGTTCTCAACCAGATCAATAGCTTGTGTCATCGCTGCCGCCAGGGATGGCAGCATAGCTGTTGTATATATATAGGTTCTTGCCTTTTGTATAAAAGCTTCTACATGCAATGCGCTCCCGGACACAAAAGCACCGCACCCACCAAATGATTTACCAAACGTTCCTATCAACAAAGGCACTTGCAATTGATCAAGTTTTTGCAACTCTAATAATCCAGCCCCCGTGTCTCCCAAGACACCCAGCCCATGTGCATCATCAACTATCAAAAAAGCATCATATGTTTTACATAATTTTGCTATTTCAACTATGGGCGCAAAGTCGCCATCCATGCTAAACACCCCGTCTGTCATAACCACTAAATTATTATTTTTATATTTTTCTAATAAAAATTTGAGATGGTTTATATCGCTATGCCGATAACGCACAAGACGTCCTTTTGACAATTGAGCTGCGTCTATTAAAGAAGCGTGATTAAGTTTATCTTGTAATATTATAGTATTCGAGTCTATCAGGACTGAAGCAATGGCAAGGTTTGCCAAGTAGCCCGAACTAAAGACTAATGCAGCATCTCTGTTAAGAAACTCAGCCAACCTTTTTTCTAGCATCTTGTGTGGTGTTGAATGACCGACTACTAATTGTGATGATCCCGCACCTACACCATAGGCCTCAATGGCCGCTATCATGCTCGCCTTTAAAACTTCATTATTAGCTAAACCTAAATAATCATTACTACTGAAATTTAAATATTCTTCATCATCAATTACAACCAGCGGCCCTTGATAAGAATCTATAGTCCTTCTGACTCTATACAAACCATCAAACTCACGTTGATTTAATTCGTCAACTAGCTTCACTGTGATTGTATAAGATTAGTTGTTATGCCTTCGTTAATGACGGCTTGATTGAACGCCTAAACGTTCAAATAATTTTTGATCTTCTGCTAACTGAGGGTTATCTGTAGTAAGTAACTTTTCACCATAAAAAATAGAGTTTGCGCCGGCCAACAAACACAAAGCTTGCATCTCTTCTGTCATTTCACTTCGACCTGCAGAGAGTCGAACGTATGACGCAGGCATCATAATTCTTGCACTAGCAATAACCCGTACAAAATCTATAGGGTCAAGCTCTTCTGTTTCATTTAGTGGCGTGCCTTCAACCTGCACCAACATATTTATAGGAACACTTTCTGGTTGCACGTCCATGTTCGCTAAACTCATCAATAGTCCGGCACGGTCATTCACTTCTTCGCCCATACCGATAATTCCCCCACAACACACATTGATTCCAGCGTCTCTTACATGTTCAATCGTGTCTAATCGTTCTTGATAATCTCGAGTGCTGATTATCTTTGAATAAAACTCCGGAGAGCTATCAAGGTTATGATTGTAATAATCTAAACCTGCGGTTTTTAGTTCTTGCGCCTGACCTTTTTCCAACATACCAAGTGTTACACATGTTTCCATTCCTGTTCTCTTTACTGCATCTATCATGGTAATCACTTTTTCCAGGTCTCGTTGTTTTGGCTGTCTCCACGCAGCGCCCATACAAAAACGTGTCGCACCACTTGCTTTTGCCGCTTTGGCCTGTTCAAGAACAGCATCTAATTCAAGTAACTTTTCCGCATTAACCCCGGCATCATAGTGCGCGCTCTGAGGACAATAGGCACAATCTTCAGGACAACCTCCTGTTTTTATATTCATCAAAGTGCTTAACTGCACAATATTAGGATCGAAATTATCACGGTGAACATTTTGAGCTTCATAAATCAAATCAGCAAACGGCTTGGTCATAAGTGATATCACTTCTGCCTTGGTCCAATTATTCCTGATTTTTGTTTTTATATTTTGTTTCATAAAGAACTTGTCCGTTATTTTATTAATCTTATTGGCCTTTTTAAGTGCTCAACACTTATGCGAGAACGTGCCACAATAACTGTTAAGAATTTATTGTAAACTTTTTATTTGTAATTAGGTTAACAAATGGACACGGACGTCAATACTCAATTTTTGGAAGGCACTTGTTTCTTTTGTCTAACCAAAACACATAAGGCCTGGTGCTACTGGTGCGAACAAGACTTTATCCAGGACAAACACAGGTGTCCGGTTTGCGCACGAAACACCAGCACGCCTAAAGCGTGCGGTTCTTGTCTTAAACACCAACCTTTTTTCACTTGCACCAGGGTATTGTTTGACTATAAGTATCCGGGAAACCACTTGATAAAGACGTTTAAATTTAACGACCGCCCAGAGCTTGCTCATAGCTTTGCCGACAAGCTGGCAGGTATATTAACAAACGACGATCCTCTTCCAGAAATCTTAATACCCGTGCCATTACACAAACACAGACAAAGAGAACGAGGCTATAACCAATCTTTAGAGTTTGCATCGTCTATTGGAAAACAACTTGGAATAACGGTTAACACAACATTGTGCCGCCGAACAATAGACACAAAACGGCAAAGCACACTGCCAATGAAGATCCGTAAAAACAATGTTAAAGGCGCCTTTAAACTAACCGATGCAAACCCTTTTGATTACGCCGCCATTGTTGATGATGTTATAACGACTGGATCAACAACAAACGAAATCGCGTCTTTACTTATAAAATCAGGCTGTCGTCGAGTTGATGTTTGGGCAATAGCGAGAACGCAAATTTAAGTATCAAGATTCTCCGCTATCAAGGCGTTTCGTTCGATAAACTCACGTCGTGGCTCTACTTGATCGCCCATCAAGGTCGTAAACACCTCATCAGCACCGATGACATCTTCAATTTTCACTTGTAATAGGCTACGAGTATTGGAATCCATTGTTGTTTCCCAAAGCTGATCGGGGTTCATTTCACCCAGGCCTTTATAACGCTGAATTGACAAACCTTGCTCCGCTTCTTCTAACAACCAATCAAACGCCAACTTTAGCGAAGTGATCGCTTGCTTTCGCTCATTGCGTTGAATATAGGCGCTATCATCTAGGCTTGTTAGCTGCTCAAGAGCGGAGAGTTTTTTATAGTCTTCCGAAGAAAAGAACTCTGGCGCGAAGACATTGCTCGACTCTAGGCCATGAACCGAGACAGCAACCTTGGCGCCGAAATGATCTTCATTGGCCGGAAATAGCTCAAAATTATACTCAGTAACATTAGCATCGTCGCCATTCAATTCAGTAACTAAATTATCAAACCACGTTTTTACTACGGCCTCATCTTCACAGTCTGATTCCGTTATTAAAGGCATGTAGCGAATCGCATCAACAATTGTTGGGTGGTATCGCTTACAAAGTCGGTTGTAGGCACGATTCATCGTAATATAACAATCAACCATATCTTTAAGCGCCTCGTTTTCAATAGGAGTCTGTCCCTCTCCTGCAAAAAGCTGGCTATTTTCTAACGCTAGCTCCAGCAGGTACGCTTCGCGCTCTGTCTCATCCTTTAGATAACGCTCCTGCTTCCCTTTTTTTACTTTATACAGAGGTGGTTGAGCGATGTAGATATGACCCCGCTCTATCAGCTCAAGCATTTGTCGATAAAAGAATGTCAGTAATAAAGTACGGATATGGGCACCATCAACGTCAGCATCCGTCATAATAATAATGCGGTGGTACCTCAGCTTCTCAGGGTCAAACTCTTCGCGGCCTATACCACAGCCCAGGGCTGTAATAAGCGTTCCTACCTCAACTGAGGACAACATTTTGTCGAAACGCGCCTTTTCAACATTCAATATCTTACCTTTTAACGGTAAAATTGCCTGATTCTTGCGATCACGGCCTTGTTTTGCTGAACCACCAGCTGAATCACCCTCCACCAGAAATAGCTCTGACAGAGCCGGATCCTTCTCCTGGCAGTCCGCAAGCTTTCCAGGCAAACCAGCAATATCAAGCGCTGTCTTTCTTCGAGTCAATTCACGAGCTTTACGGGCTGCCTCTCGTGCGCTCGCGGCCTCAATAACCTTTGCGCTAATAGCTTTTGCTTCAGCAGGCCTTTCTAATAAAAATTCCTGTATTTTTTCTGATACGCACGACTCAACCGCAGACTTAACTTCACTTGAAACCAGTTTATCCTTTGTTTGGGAAGAAAACTTGGGATCGGGAAGCTTTATTGATAACACCGCGGTCAAGCCCTCCCTAACATCTTCTCCGGTGATAGTGACTTTAGCCTTGGCCGCCATACCTTGCTTGTCCATGTGCTGATTAAAGCTTCGTGTTAATGCTGCTCTAAAACCTGAGAGATGTGTTCCACCATCTTTTTGTGGGATATTGTTTGTAAAACAGAATATATTTTCCTGATAAGAGTCGTTCCACTGCATAGCCAATTCAACACTGACTTCTTCTTTTTCAGCCTGAATATCAATCACCGTCTCATGCAGCGGCGTTTTATTGCGGTTCAAATGCTTAACAAACGCACTTATTCCACCCTTGTATTCAAACAAATCCGTTTTACCGCTGCGCTCATCTAACAACTCAATACGCACACCAGAATTAAGGAAAGACAGCTCTCGCAAGCGTTTCGCAAGAATATCGTAGTGAAACTCCAGAAGTTTAAAAATAGCAACGTTAGGTAAAAAAGTAACTTCCGTGCCCGTTTTATTAGAGGGCTCACCTTTTTTCAATGGAGATACTGGATCACCATTTTGATACGTCTGATGATAAATATGCCCTTCACGATAAATTTTCAAATCTAATCTTTCTGAAAGCGCATTAACCACAGAGACACCAACCCCATGCAAACCACCTGAAACCTTATAGGAGTTATCATCAAACTTACCACCAGCATGCAAGACGGTCATAATCACTTCCGCTGCCGATCTTCCTTCTTCTTCATGAATACCGACCGGAATGCCACGACCATTATCAGTGACTGAGATTGATTCATTAGAATGAATCGTTATCTTTATATGGTCACAATGCCCCGCCAAAGCCTCATCAATACTGTTGTCTACCACTTCAAACACCATATGGTGCAAGCCGGTACCGTCTTCTGTGTCACCAATATACATTCCAGGACGCTTTCTGACGGCTTCTAAGCCTTTCAAGACTTTAATTTTCGACGAATCGTAAGTGTTTTCTTCAGACATAACTCTCTCTCATTAACAACCAGGTTTATTCTACCATTTTCTGTATCTTTCCGTGTTTCACGTGAAACATACTATTAAGTTCGTTTTCCTGACCAAGCCATTCAGGCCGAGCCAAAGAAGAAACGAATGTTTGAGCATTATTAGCCAGCAACAAAGCCAGTATTTTCCTCGAAGAGTCCTGATCTAGTTCCGCATCAAGGTCATCGACCAACACCATAGCATCCTTACCCAGCTCTTTTAATTTATCTACTTGTGATGAAACCAGTGCAGCACTAAACAGCTTGGTCTGTCCTCGGGATAAATGTCTCGCAACATTATAATCTTCATAATTAAAGGAAATATCCGCTCGATGTGGTCCTAAATTCGTATAGCCTCTTTTTTCATCTTCGTTTCTACCAACAGCCAGCAAGTCGGATAAATTTTGGCCTACATAGTTTTCATTTAAATAATTAATTTTTACCGCGCCAGACAACACATGTGGGGCATGCTTTTCATTTAACAGTTTGTTTAAATCGGAAATATACTTATTCCTCATATCATCTATCTTTACGGCCTCTTCGCCCATCAGCCTCTCCCAGCCTGTAATTTCTGAAGGGTTTGTACTGCGTTCAGACTTAAGAAGCGCGTTTCTATGCCGCAATGCACGATGATAGTTTTTCCATACAACCATATATTCTTGTTCCACGTGAAACATAGACCAATCCAACCAATGCCTCCTGTCCTTTGGAGTGCCTGTAAATAAAATATAGTGATCGGGGGTTAGTATATAAACGGGTAATAATTTTGCTTGTTCTGATGCTGTTTGTATTGATTCACCATCAAACTTTATCCTGGTGACACCGTGTCCCTTCTCTACTCCAACCGAGAATGGAACCCCTTGGTTTGTTCCTCTTGCGTATACCTGTAGCTTATTATCACCCCGGCTTATAACATCATTTATTCGCTTACTCCTGAACGACTTTATCCGTGATAACAGATAAATACTTTCCAGAATGGAGGTTTTTCCACTCGCGTTGGGACCATAAAAGAAATTAAGCTTAGGGCTGGGATGTATACTAAATTCACCGAGGTTGCGAATTGAGCAGGCATTAAGCTGTTCAATATAAAGCATTACTTAGAGGCGCATCGGCATCACAACATACTGGCAGTTCGATTCATCTTCAGGTAATAATAAACAACTACTGTCTGGATCAAGAACACTTAACTTAACTTTTTCGCTTTTGATAATTGATAAAGTGTCTAATAGATAAGAAACATTGAAACCTATTTCTATTTCCGTTCCACTGTAATCGACCTCTAACTCCTCTTCCGCTTCTTCTTGCTCTGGATTATGGGCTAGTGCCCTCAAGCTATTTGAGGCAAATATAATTCTAACGCCTCGATATTTTTCGTTGGAAAGAATAGAGGCCCGAGTCAGGCTGTTTCTTAATTCTTCTTTATTCGCTATTACTGGTGTTTCGCTTAGTTCAGGAATGACTCGCTGGTAATCAGGAAAACGGCCATCGATTAGTTTACTAGTAAAACAAGAATTTTCATTTTTTACTCTAATATGATTTGTGCTTATTTGAATCTCAATTTCACTATCATCATCTTGAAGAAGGCGGGTTAATTCTGTAATACCTTTTCTTGGAACTATTATTTGTATAGGTTCTTCTATTTCTAATTCTATTTCTGATTCATCTAAAGCTAAGCGATGCCCGTCTGTAGCGACTGCTCTTATCTTATTATTAGAAATTTCCAGAAGCAGGCCATTTAAATAATAGCGTACATCCTGCTGCGCCATTGAAAACTGTGTGTTTTCCAATAATTTTTCAAGTTTCTTTTGTTTTATATTAAAACTAACTACATTTTCGGTGATATCAATTACGGGGTATTCCTGTGCTGGCAATGAAGCAAGAGTGAAACGGCTTTTGCCAGATTTTATAAGTACTCTGTCATTTTTCACTTCGAATTGTAATTTTGCTTCTTGCGGCAATGCCCGGCAAATATCTAATAGTTTTCTAGCGGGTAATGTTAATTCTCCCGTCTGTTCTAACTGTACATCTATTGCGACGATAAGCTCTACTTCCATGTCTGTTGCCGTAATTGTTAACGAACCAGATTCAATATTCATCAATATATTTGAAAGAATAGGTAGAGTTTGACGACGATCTACGACGCCACTAACGGTTTGTAAAACAGGTAGTAGTGCATCTCTATTTATATTAAATTTCATATATATACCTATTATTGTTACTACTAGTAAATTTAAATAATGTTAATAAAGGTTAATTATTAATTAAATCAATCACTTAAAAATATTTAACCTTAATTAGATGTTGTGGATAAAGTATTTTTTTGTGTTAGTGAAATGTTGATAGATTGAAAAATATTTTTTTTCTTCAACTTATCCACAACTCATCTTCAACTTGTTAGCGTGTTTGTTAAATTAACGTAATCCTCTTCAATTCTATGTTCAGTTTTTCTTAATTCTTTTATCTTTCTGCAAGCATGTAAAACTGTAGTGTGGTCCCGGCCGCCAAACGCATCTCCAATTTCTGGAAGGCTATGGTTTGTTAATTCTTTTGATATTGCCATTGCAACTTGTCTGGGTCTGGCAATAGACCTGTTGCGCCGCTTAGATAATAAATCAGCGACTCTTATTTTATAGTATTCCGCAGTTGTTTTTTGTATATTCTCCATTGTCACTTGTTTGTCTTGGATGATAAGCAAGTCTCTCAAGGAAGTCTGTGTGAATTCAAGCGTGATCGGGTTTCCTGTTAGATTAGAATTTGCAATTACACGATTAAGCGCCCCTTCAAGTTCGCGGACGTTTGAACGAAAACGCTTCGCTATAAAAAAAGAGACTTCATCAGGGATTTCTTTTTGTACTAAAAAGGCTTTTTTTCGAATAATAGCAACGCGAGTTTCAAGTTCGGGCGGCTCGATCGCTACAGTGAGGCCCCAACCAAAACGAGACTTCAATCGTTCTTCTAAGCCATTAACTTCTTTTGGATAGCGATCACATGTCAAAATAATCTGGTGTTGACCTTCAAGTAAGGCATTAAATGTATGAAAAAACTCTTCTTGGGAGCGTTCTTTTTTAGCAAAAAACTGGATGTCATCGATCAGTAGCGCATCCAAAGAACGGTAATGTCGTTTGAATTCGTTGATAGCGTTGTGTTGTAACGCCCTTACCATATCAGCAACAAACCTTTCCGAGTGTAAATAGGCGATGTTAGCGTTTGGTTTTTGTTCAAGAATAGCCGCACCGACAGCATGCATTAAATGGGTTTTACCGAGCCCGACACCGCCATAAATAAATAAAGGGTTATATGCGTTTCCTGGGTTCTCTGAGACTTGTATCGAAGCGGCCCTAGCTAGCTGATTAGATTTACCCTCAACAAAATTATTAAAAGTAAAATAAGTATTTAGATTGCTAGAGTGTTTGACCGGTTTGGTTTGTGGTTTGTCTGCAAAAGAATCTGTGTTTTTAGTATGCGTTTTCTTTTGTTTCGTTTCCGCGTCGTTACTGTTACGACTACCGATCTCGAGTTTTAGAGAAACGCGTTTGCCATTAGGCCGTTCCCCCGACAATAATTCTTCTATCCGTGTTAGGTAGCGCTCACTTATCCAGTCGAGCACAAACCTGTTAGGGGCAAGCAAGTGTACGCCACCGTCGCTTTCGATAGCGTGTAATGGTCGTATCCAGGTATTGAATTGTTGAGGTGATAATTCACCCTCAAGCCGCTCTAGGCAACGTTTCCATGGGGAAATGCCCACAAATAAACCCTCGTTGAGTTTCTGATAATGAAGAGAAGTGAGAAGTGTATACCTGATTAAAATAGTTATCCACAACAACAAAATCGTATTGTTTTTCAGGTTATAATTGACTTGTTTGTTGTTGTAACAGTAACATGTGCGCCCTTTTAAATAGCGCTATTAAAGTAATCGAAGGCATGAGTATATGAAAAGAACATTCCAACCCAGTAAAATTAAGCGAAAAAGAAACCATGGCTTTCGTGCGCGCATGCAAAGTCGTTCAGGAAGATTAATCATAAAGGCACGACGAAGCAAAGGCAGAAAAAGGCTTTCAGCTTAGTTCTTGTAAAGAGTGTCTTCTTTCGAGGGGCGATTTCGGGCTAGCAGCAGGTTGAAACGCCCGGAAGAATATAAGCTTGTGTTTTCTTCAAAGCAGCGTTCCAGTGATAAATCATTTTTGTTTCTGGCCAGACAAAACGGCATTAATCAAGCACGTTTGGGTTTGGCTGTACCCAAGAAACATATCTCTAAATCTGTTGATCGAAATAAATTAAAAAGAATTATAAGAGAAAGTTTTCGATTAAGACAAAAGCAGCTTATGGGAAAGGATGTTGTTGTTGTTGTAAAAGGCGCTATCAATTGTAGTAGCAGATCAATTGATTCAGAACTGATCAAGCATTGGGAAAGAGTGAGTAAATGAAGCAGGTTTTATTAAAGCTTATCACTATCTATCAACGATATATTAGTCCGTATAAAGCCCCTTGTTGCAGATTTTACCCAACTTGCTCCGAATATATGGCAAATGCACTTACTGATCATGGTTTAGTAATTGGTATTTATTTAGGTGTTCAGCGAGTCTGTCGTTGTCACCCATTTCATCAAGGTGGTTTTGATCCTGTGCCACAAAAAATAATGAAGAATAACTAATGGAAACGACACGGTTTATTTTATTAATCGCGCTAGGCTTGGTGCTTACTATGATCTGGCAGTCTTGGAACGAGGATTACGGTGATTTAACCGTTCAGCCAGGAGTAATCGGTCAACAGCAACCATTAGAGTCCTCGTCGACCGCTAGTATAGAAGACCTACCTATAGTGCCGACATCTTCTTCAGAAAGTGAAGTGCCTTCATTGGTGGTTGATAAAAAAACTCAAAGCCTTCTAAGCGGAGAAGTTGTTCATGTAAAAACAGATCTTTTAGATCTCGAGATCAATACACTTGGCGGCACAATTCAACACCTAGAATTATTAAACTACCCTATATCTAAAAAACAACAAGATAAAAAAGTTGTCTTACTGAACAATGATGAGGAACATTTTTATATAGTTCAAGGCGGCTTACTTGGTAAAAATGACGTCGCTAATCATAAAACGTCGTTTACGATTAAAAACAACAGTTACACTTTAGCCGGCAATGACAGCGTTTCCATCCCGCTTTATTGGGAATCAGAGAATGGCCTAAAAGTTATAAAAACATTTACTTTTTACAAAGGTCAATATGTTGCTGAGATAAACTACGAAATCCAAAATGGAACTGGCGCTGACTGGTCTGGAAGTATATATGGTCAGATAAATCGCACTGAGCCGAAAGAAAAAGGTTCACGTTTTATCTATACCTATACTGGTGCTGTTATATCTTCTCCTGAAAAACGTTACGAAAAAATAGATTTTGGTGATATTGAAGACGATAAATTGTCTATTGATATTACCAATGGCTGGGTTGCCATGCTTCAACATTATTTTATTACCGCATTAATTCCTGGCTCAAAAGACGATCAATATCATTATTACACCTTAAATCCTGGAAACAATAGTTATGTTATCGGCGCAATCAGCCCAGCAAAAACTATAGGCATTAATAATAGTGAAAATATCAGCCATCGCGTTTTCTTTGGCCCCAAGCTTCAAAAACAATTGGAGCAAGTCGCAGAAGGACTTAATTTAACCGTTGATTTTGGTATCTTCTGGTTTCTCGCAAAACCGCTCTATTGGGTGTTGGATTATATTCATGGTTTTACCAATAATTGGGGTTGGGCCATTATTTTAGTGACGCTATTTCTTAAGATATGTTTTTATAAACTGTCTGCGGCAGGCTATCGGTCCATGGCTAACATGCGCAGAGTTCAGCCGCGTCTGTTGTCTATTAAAGAAAGATACAAGGGCGATAGAGCAAGGCTCAATCAAGCCATGATGGACATTTATAAGGAAGAAAAGATCAACCCTTTGGGAGGTTGTTTCCCAATTCTTATTCAAATTCCGGTATTTATATCTTTGTATTGGGTGTTATTGGAAAGCGTTGAATTAAGACAGGCAGATTTTATTTTATGGATACACGATCTTTCTATTCCGGATCCGTATTTTGTGTTGCCATTGTTGATGGGAATAACCATGTTTATTCAACAAAAATTAAACCCTGCGCCGATGGACCCTGTTCAGGCCAAGGTTATGTCTGTGTTACCCGTCGTTTTCACAGTTTTCTTTGCTTTCTTTCCTTCTGGTTTGGTTTTGTATTGGGTTGTTAATAATACGCTTTCCATAGCGCAACAGTGGATGATTACCCGGAACATTGAGAATGCACCTGCTAAGAAATAAAGCGGTTGTGCGGTTTGCGCCATGTCTAAAAATAATGACACGATAACGGCTATTGCTACTCCCTCAGGCCGCGGTGGTTTGGGTGTCGTCCGTGTCTCAGGCAATAAAACTAAAGATATATTCAAAGCCCTAACCGGTGTCCCGCCGAAAGCGCGTTTAGCACAATTTGTTTCTTTTAAGTCTTCAGATCAGAAAATAATTGATAAAGGCATTGCTCTCTATTTTGAATCACCGGCTTCATATACGGGCGAAGACGTTATGGAATGTCACGCACACGGTAGTCGTATTGTATTAGGGATGTTGTTGGATGAGATTCTTTCTTTGGGTGCAAGACTTGCATTACCAGGAGAATTTACCGAAAGAGCGTTTATGAATAATAAAATCGATCTGGTTCAAGCAGAAGCGGTTGCTGATCTGATTGATAGTAATTCTAAAAAAGCTGCCCGCAGTGCTATGCAATCATTAAACGGCGTTTTCTCCGAGCGCATAAATAAATTAAGGGAACGTATCTTTAATGCTAAAGCCTTAATCGAAGCAGCATTGGATTTTCCTGAAGAAGAAGATGTTATCGTTGATACGCTTCCAGCAGCAAGAGAGGTCCAAGCATGTCTGGATATACTGGATGAATTAATATCTAAGGCTGAAGCTGGTCGAGTTCTAGATCAAAACCCATCCATTGTCATTGCTGGCAGACCTAACGCGGGTAAATCTAGTGTTTTAAATTATCTGTCTGGTTACGATTCCGCGATAGTCTCGACCATGCCAGGTACGACAAGAGACGTAATAAAGGAAAAGGTGTTGCTCGGTGATTATGCAGTGACATTATTTGATACTGCTGGTCTTCGTGATACTGAGGACAAAATAGAGCAAGCAGGAGTAGACCGGGCGCATAAAACGTTAGCTCTAGCAGACGTTGTTTTGTGTGTGCATGATAATACGCTTGATGATGCAAGCATAAATGTTGAGTTGTTTGAACATGTAAGCCCAGGTGCAAAGATTATTATTGTGAGAAACAAGGTTGATCTTTGTGAAGAGAATGATTTTATTAATTCAGAAAGTGAGGTTTATGTCTCTGTTAAAACCAGGTTTGGTATGGATAAATTGGTTGAGGCAATATGCCTTCATCTTGATATTGTTGAAAACGAGGAAGACCTTATCTTTTCACGTCAACGTCATGTTGATGATCTGCATAGAATAAGCAACAATTTAAAGACTGTTTTAGCTGATATAGCCAGTGGCGCAGGGCTCGAGGTACAGGCCGAGTCGTTACGACAATGTTTATCGGGCTTTGATGAGTTGACTGGCAAAACAACGAGTGACGACGTCTTGGGCGCTGTTTTCTCGAAGTTCTGTATTGGAAAATAATTAAAGAGGAATGGTGTGTGAGTATACAAATCGATATTTCCGTAGGCGAATTGTTAGATAAAATAACAATACTCCAAATCAAAGCGGAAAGAATAGCCGATGTTAGTAAACTAGAAAATATAAAAAAAGAGCTTTGTATTTTGCAGGGACAATGGGAATCATCGCCTTATATAGATAATAATCTTGATAACAACATAGCTTCGTTAAAATTTGTTAATGAAAGATTGTGGGATATTGAAGATCAAATTAGAGTTAAAGAAAGCCAACAAAAATTTGATGAAGAGTTCGTGAAATTAGCAAGATCTGTATATTTTACTAATGATGAGCGGGCAGAAATCAAGCGCGAAATAAACAACAAGACAGGCTCTAATCTTGTTGAAGAAAAGTCATATAGTGACTACACAGTAGATAAATAATAAACCACCTGTTTTGATAGCGTGATATTAATTTAATGACCGTAAACAAAATACTTTTCATCGGGCTGAGCAATGTTGGTGATGTAGTTATGACCACGCCCGTTATGAAAACATTACGTAATAAATATCCGCATGCCTTGTTTGATATCGTTACAGATAAACGTGCACAACAGCTATATGAAAACTGTCCATTTCTGAATGAGCTGTATTTAAAAGATAAGGACAAACCATTGAGAGGTGTGCCGGCACTGTTAATCCAACTATGGAAAAATCGATACGATATTATCGTAGATGTAAGAACGGATGGTCTTGCGTATCTGTTGCGCGGTAAAAAAAGATACACTAAATGGTTGGCTAATAGTTATGGGCCTCATGCGGTTGAAGAGATCATGGGTGTAATTAAGAGTATTCATGGTGATGCGCCAATTTCCGATACAGAGGTCTGGCTGTCTAATGAAAATCGAAATTATGCGGAGAAAGAAGTTTCAGGTTTTGATGATAAAGACAGATTGTTAACGTTATCGGTTGGAGATAGTCGTAAACCTGAAAAATCTTTGACCACTGAGTCCTTTATAAAGTTATTAAATAACCAGAAAGAAAAGTTTTCGGGCGTTATTTTCTTGGGCAATCAATTCGAAAAAGAAATGACAGCGGATGTGAGTCGTAATATTGATATTGCGCACATTAATACCGTTGGCAATAGTTTATTAGATGCTGCCGCTTTAATAGAACGGTCATGTCTTTATATTGGCCCAGATTCAGGTCTTGGTCATATAGCAAGCGCCGTTAAAACACCGACAATTAGTTTTTTTAGTGCAATGAATCCTGTCCGGTATCGCCCGTGGGGAGATCAATCAACGTGTCTCACCGGGGCTGGTTTTGACGCGCGCAATATTTCGGCTGAAGAAGTTAGTTTAGCCATAAGGGGCTTGGGTTTATGAACGAGTTTTTGCGTATTCTTGATAAGTTATTAAAAAAGCAAGGCTATGCCATAAAAAAACATTCTGAATATAATCTTTTACCGATAAAGAATGATGGTTATGATAAACAGAAGAAAACTTATGCATCATTTAATTCAAACAATAAAAACAATCTTGATAATTCGGATAATATTGAGAGACTGGAGGTTTGTTTACGGACATGTATTAATGACAAGCGTGCGAAAAGCAAGCGCAGTGAGCTGACGGGTGTTAGTCTGGAAGAACATCTTTTAAAATGCATAAACTCTTTGTTTATTTCAATCAACGAAGCAAGCGAGCAGAATTTAGAAGTCAATTTAACGATTTTCGATGATCGTTCAAGCACCGAAACCCTGGATAAAATAAAACAGCTTTGCAAAGCATTAAAATGTAAATGGGAAATTATTACTACGGATAAAACAGGTCAGGGCGAGTCGTTACACCAACATTTTTCTTATGCAAAAGATAAAAATGCACTGTTCTATTTTTGTGAAGATGACTATCTTCATGAAGTAACAGCTATCCAAGAAATGATGGGGTTTTATAAAAAAATATATAATCAAACATCAGAACATATACTTATTCACCCACAAGAACACGAGATGATTTATAGTGAAATCAACTATCCGTCATATATATTATTAGGTGAAAATAGACGTTGGCGAACAATGAGTAACGCGACGCATACATTTTTTACTCACTCGAGCGTAGTAAAAAAATATTGGGAATATTTTGAAAACACAAAATTCGTAGGGATAAAAGAAAAGAGACATCTTGGATCAGAGAAGAAAACAACAGATTTATTGTTTAACTATATCAACGGTTTTTCGCCTATACCAGCAGTTGCCATCCATCTCCAAACAAAACATGCTTTGCCACCATTCTGTGACTGGAAGAGTTTATGGGAAAAGACAAAATAAGAGACCAAGTCATTTTACTTACAAGATATTAAAAGTGGTAATTAAGTCTAGCGGGAGTTTAAAATATGAAATTTAATATAAGTTTATTAATTGCAGCATTACGTACCTACGGGAGAAATTTAAAGGGACGTAAATTTGAACCCGAGATTCCGTTTTTAAAATACATTTTAAATAAGGGCGATAACTGTTTACATATAGGTGCTAGCGATGCAAGGCACAGTTATGTTATGTCTGGCCTTATTGGCAACGGTCAAATCTATGCGTTTGAGCCTTCGTCATATTCATACAGCCACCTCGTGTTGATGGCCAAGATGCATCGGCTTAACAATATACATACATATAATTACGCGGTATCGGATAAACCCGGGAAGGTATGTCTCGTTACTCCAGAAAAATCTACTGGCCATGCTGGACGATCATTTGCATTTATTACTTCATTAAACAACTCTAATAAAGACAGAACTGATATTAAGTCTAGTTCAAGCACTGTAGAAGAAGTTAAGGGAGTGACCGTAGACGACTTTGTAGCTGAGAATAGATTGCAAAGCGTTGACTTTGTCAGGTGTGATACAGAAGGCTCAGAAATGCTAATTCTGAATGGTGCTAAAAATACAATAGAGAAATATAAGCCGTGTTTATTGATTGAAATACATAGTGAAGCCTTAAAAGACGTTTTTAACAGTAGCGCTAGTGAGGTTTCAGGCAGATTGTTTAGCCTGGGCTATAGAATGTTTCGTGAAGACGGTGGTAATATCCGTGAAGTTAAAGTCGTTGATGAAACAGAAAATTGGAAAGATTACTTTTTAATTCATCCTGACAGGATTAGCCGCTTACCTGAAGGGCCTTTTCGCGATCAATTAAGTCAGCAATAAATCTCGCATTTTTGAATAGACTTCTTCTGGCAAAATATTGCTCATACAAATATTGTTAGTGCATTGAGTTTTTAAACAAAAGCTACAATGTACAACCTTCTCGATGACAATCGAGCTTTTATTATTCGGGTACCATTTATTTGATAGGTCACGAGTTGAGAATAATGCAATTAGCTTTGTTCCTGCGGCATCGCATAAGTGCATAGCGCCTGTATCCAGGCTAATCGCTAGCGATGCATTTTTGAAAACATGGTGAAGCTCAAGAATTGTTAATTCACCGCACAAGTTAATCGTATTAGTTGTTCTTGATAAAATAAATTTCGCATCGCTAATCTCGTCTTTGCCTCCAATGAGCAGGATCTTTTGTTGTGGATCAATTAATTTTGCGAGTGTAACCCAGTGCTCAAGCGGCCATTTTTTAGGCTGCAGTTTCCCACCAATTAAAAAAACAATAGGCTTGTTTGTCGACATTTCTTTTTCAAAAAGACGATGCCTTGGTTCTTGTGAGTTGATGGGGTAATCAATATGTCCATGAAGGCCATTTTTTTGTAAAGTGTTTATAAAGCGCTGAGTTTCCGTAGGAATACTCAGAAACTTCTTTTGATAGCGCATAAATGATTTAATTCTGCCGCCATCCCAGCCAAAAGCGCTTTTAATATTTAAATAAAATCGCACGAGAATCATGTTTCTTACGGATTTATATATGCCAATGTTTTGAGGTATCTGTATAAATAAATCATATTTTTCTTTTTTTAATAGGCTTAATGTTTCAGGCCTTTTTGTTTTGTGAATAATATATAAGTTATTTATTAAGGCCTTATCCAAGCCGATATCTTTAAAAGATATACCACTATTATTAAATGACAAAAGATCAATTTGGGCAGCAGGGTAGTTTTGTCTCACTATGTTAATGGCTGGCAGCGCAACTATTGAATCACCAAAGGCGCCGTCACGGTTTATTAAAATTTTGTTACAGTTTTCTTTGTTCCTGAATAATAGTTTCGAAAATATGTTGATTATTGATAGACGAATAATTCTTATTAAACTTACATACAATAGAGCAAGCTTTTGAATTATATTCATATCAGTTTTTGTTCGGCCAGTTTATGTAAAACCATGTCGAGCGATATCTTTGATATATCTGCTGGTACGAACGTACGATCGTTTTCCGCGATATCTTTATTGGCGCTTATAACATTATGAAATTGTCCAAGGGCATGAGTTCGACGTGGATATGTCGGCCCAAATAGGCCTAGCACAGGTATCTGTGAGCAAGATAAAATATGCATAGGAGCAGAGTCGTTAGTAATGGCAAACTTTGCATTTTTACCGAGGGCAACTAAATCTAGAATATTGAAAGCGTTCGTTGAATTTATTCCCACCGATTTACTTAAACGTTTATTTAATGCAACATCATCTTTACCCCCAAGCCAGATAACATCTAATGTTTTTGATAAACGCAATGCCAGTTCTTCAAAATGAGGCCATCGTTTATTTAGATGCTTTGGGCTGGAGCCGGCGTGAAGCAGCACAAACTTATCTTTTTTCAGGCCATGCTTCTGCAGCCAACGCCTAATATTATTAGTCACTTCATCTGGAACTGGTAAATAAGGCAAGGCTTTCGCTGGCTGTATGCCCGCACTTTCTATGATTTGATTAAGTCGCTCGAAAGAATGACACTCACCTGTGTAGCTTGAATTTGGGTGTTTATTGTAAGGGTATCTAGGATGGTTTCCCGCACGATAAGGTATGCCTGACAATGCACTAAAAAAGCCAGTTCTATCGTTTGATTGGAGATCATATAGACGATCAAATTTATATTTTCTAATCCAGAGTATCGTTTTAATTTTATTGCATATGCCTTCACGTTCAAATGCAAAAACGTGTAGGTTTTTAAAGTTTAAAAACAATTCAGAAAAAGGCGGTGTGGTGAGTAGACAAACATCATCGTTAGTATGGTGTTCCATAATTTGCTTAACAATCGCCGTAGAAATTATTACATCGCCTAAAGCACCAAGTTTTATTATTAATACTTTCACTCTGGATGAGGTTTTTGTCTTGAGGCGTCAAAAATGTGTTTCGCTTTTGCAAAATATAACGAGATTAACAACCAGGTAACACTTGACCAAATTGAACCATAAAAGGCCATATGTGCATTGAAAGGAAATAAAGCGACGAAAACCGGGATAAGAAACGGAAGTAATTCTATTTTTAGAGGATTTAGTTTGGCCAAGATTATTAATGGATAAAATATTAATATATAACCGATTAGTCCTAATAATCCGGTTTCAGCCATTATCTCCAACAATAATAAATGAGGGTGCGTTTGAGTTAATTTATGCCAATAATCATCTGGATCGGAGTATTTAGTATAAACATGTCTATAGCCCCTTGGGCCTATCCCGTTAATAGGGTTTTGTTTGAAAATAGTAAGCGCTGTTTCCCAAAGAGGTAGTCGAGATGCTGTAGCAGTATCTATAGTTTTGTAGTCATTGCTAAAAAGTCCTAATGTCACATTAAAACGGTCATTGGTAGGCTTATGGAAAACTATCGTGGCAGCAATCAGCATTAGACAAATAATTGCTACGCTGCCGCTTGCTTTCAGGAAGTTCTTTTTGTTTGCCGCGAAGTTAAGCCCATACCATAAAAAACCGACCGAAGACAAGATCAGCATTATCCATGCAGCACGTCTACCGCTAAGTAAAACAACAAAAACAAGTGGCGCTATACTAATTAGCATCCACTTTTTTTTATTGAAATTAATATAAATATGCATGAAGCAGAATGCAGATAGGATTGAGCATATATGAGAAATAGTATTTCTCGGATGAAACATGCCCGTGATGTGTCCTTGTTGATATGGATACCCTAAAAGGTTGTTACCAAACAGGAATTGAATAGATGCATCTATACACCAAAAAAAGACTATAAAAAATATACCCACAGTTATAAATTTTAAACGATCATCGTCTTTGGATACTTCTTGTATTATAAAAATACCGGCAAAGAAAAACCTTAAATAAGGAAAAACAGTATGCGCGGAATGTTCTGTGTTGACGGCATCAGGCAGCGAGATTAATAGTGGCAGCCATAAACATAAAAAAGATAAAGAAAATAATTTTAATACAGGATCTTGAACGATGGTTTTTGGAGAAACGATTAGTTTATAAAATCCAAGGATTGCCATTAACGCGATTGGGTAATTATAAAGTGCTTTACTAGTAAAGCCAATAATAGCTAATAAAATTAAAACACTGGCCCAATACTTTTTAGAAAATGAAATTGCAGCTTGGAATGTGTTTTTTTCGATTGTATTCATAATCTCTAGTTACCCGCAGCGTTTAGAGAAACAAATCTAGCGATACTTTTTCCTAACGTTTGATTATGAATTGTTACGATGAATGTTAAAAAAGACAGCATGGCGCGAATAATTTCCGTCATCATATGGTCCGCATTTTGATCAAAGAATCGTAAACGGATATCGTTTTGTTCAACATTATATCCAACGTAAAACAGTTTCGATCTGGGACATTAGGTTTGGTGTTATAGAATTGTGTGATCAATGAGACAACATTGTTAGTGCACAGCGGCTTGGATTTTCCTTCAGGAAAAATACCAGCAAGCACTTCTCCTCCACCGCCATGGTCATAGGCAATAACGGGAACTCCTAGAAACAATGCCTCTAATGCTGTCCTGCCAAAGGCTTCAGGGATTCTTGCCAAGGATAAAACAATGTTTGATATGGACATGACATTTTTCATATCGTCACGATGTCCGAGGAAGGTGAAATGATCAGCCATATTATTTTTAGCAATAATTGATTTTAGTTCTTGAAGGTATTTTTCTTTTTTTGGGCCAGCGCCGCCAGCGATTAAACCATGAACATTCAATCCGTTGTTTTTTGCTTTGGTAATTATTTCAATAAAATCATTATGCCCTTTCCACCGAGTGATTCTGCCTGGAAGCGTGATAATAAACTTTTCATTTAAATTCGGGTGGAGAAACTTCCAGTTGTTTAGCCATTCAGCTGGGGGGTTATATTTGTAAGGGTAGTCTTGTTTGCTGATTCCGCGATGGATGACCTCGATTCTTTTTTCATCGACCTCCGGATAATTTACAAGAATGTAGTCTTTAATGTATTCCGAGACAGCAATAATTCGTTCGCCAACAGTCATTATCTTGCTATACCGATTAACGGAATATGGCCCATGTACTGTGGTAACGAAAGCGGGCCTATTATTTGGATCAAGTTTTTTCCAGGCTAGATAAGCCAGCCATGCGGGTAGCCGAGATCGTGCATGAATAATATCGATCGGCTGTTCTTTAAATAGCCTATGCAATTTTGGAATTAAAGTGGTGGCACTGAATATAGATTTTTTCCCTACCAACATATTGAAATGTTCACTTCCATCTGAAATTAATTGTGGCACAAGCCTGCCCGGGCCTGAGACAACCATAGATCTGTATCCTCTGCGTACCAGCTCAGCTGCGACATCGATTGTGCCTCGTTCAACGCCGCCGCAATCTAGCTCGGGTAAAATTTGCAATACTGTTGGTTTCAAAAGCTGCGTCTCTTTGATCGTTGGACCGTTTGATGTCTTGTAGATTAGTTAATGTCAGTGATAACAGTATAATAACTTAATAATTAAAGCCTTTCGCCATTCAAATTAAACTTATTAAGTTACGGTGAAGCTATTGTCGCAACATTAGCTGATGGCTACATTATGGTAGGCGGAGACATGGGGCTGTCTGCTGGAGTTAATTAAATGCTCCTTTATCAAGCAGTATCTTCGCGCATCTATCAGCTTCATTAAAATCGGAGGATCCAGGAGCTAGAGAATGGGTTTTATCCCATTTACTAAACGAGGTTAGCTTGTTTTCGGTTATTAATGTGCCAATTGTTTTTTCTACTTTTTGAGTGTCTTTGTTTTTTAACTCAATCAGGCCTACTGATGCGCCTGAAGAAAGTGATTCGTATATCATCGAAACACTGTCTTGCGTGATCCAAATGGTCTTGGCGTTAAAGATATGTTTGCGAATCTCTGTGGTGCATGTTTCCGGATAATTTAGAATTTCCAAGCCATTGTTGACGCGGCTACGTGCATTTTTTAATGTTGTTTCGGGCGTTCGTGGAGAATCTGCAATAGCCCATTTTACTTCTGGATTATCATTAATAATTTTTACAATCTGTTTTTCTACAGATTCGTTATCCCAATGGTAATGTTTAGATATTCCGCCTAGCAGAATCAAGCCTCGGTCTGGCGATTTATTGTTATTAAATTGAACCGGGCTTAATGATCCGCTTGTTGTAATGATATGGTTTTTTTCTGAAACTCGGTCATGTTTGGGGATGATGCAAAAATCAAAAAATGACAATGGTAAGCTAGGCTTCATTAATACAATGACTTTTCCTCCACGCGCATTTTGTGCAGCAAACATTGAAAAATGGGTTCCATGCCCCGCGCCAATGATAAGGTCCGGGTCTGGGAGCGTTTCACCGAAAGGAAATTTTTTTAATAAAAGCTGACCAAGACTACTAATTATAGAACTGGCCTGAACATCAAAGCGGGTAACATCCGTTAATCTTCCGATAGCATCGCATAGTCCAATGCTTTGAGAGTCGTGGCCCGGCTTACCGTCAGTAAAACGCCAGATATTCAAAGTGATGTTCGTTTGATTATTAAATCACACTTTCTCAAGAATAAACTCGGTACCGCAATAAGGGCATTTAGATTTACCCGCATCTTCAATAGGAAGAAATACCCGTGGATGTTGATTCCACAAACTCATTTCAGGTAAAGGGCAATGCAATGGCAATTGATCTTTATTTATATGAAACACAGATTCATTACTGGTAGAAACAGTTGCTGTTTCTTCGACTGATTTATTCATAGCATTACCTCGTTATATATAGCTCAACCAATCTTGATATTCGCTCAGTTTTCCTTCGACGCAATCAAAATATCGTTTTTGTAGTTTTTCTGTAATGGGGCCTCTTTTTCCATCTCCGATCTGACGGTTATCTAGCTCACGGATTGGCGTTACTTCAGCAGCGGTTCCGGTAAAAAATGCCTCTTCTGCAACATACACCTCATCACGGGTTATTCTTTTTTCCTTTACGACAATATCGTTTTCCTGGGCAAACTGCATAATGGTCTCGCGGGTTATGCCTTCCAGCGCAGAGGTCAAGTCAGGGGTATACATTATCCCGTTGCGCACGATAAAAATATTTTCGCCACTGCCTTCAGCGACATAGCCCTCATTATCCAGTAATAGAGCTTCATCGTAACCATCCGCAAGGGCTTCCTGTAAGGCAAGCATTGAGTTCATATAATTGCCGTTCGCCTTGGCCTTACACATGGTGATATTGACATGGTGGCGAGTGAATGAGGATGTTTTGATTCTAATTCCTTTTTCTAGCCCCTCATTGCCGAGATAAGAACCCCACGCCCAGGCAGCAACCATGACATGAACCTTAAGATTGTCTGCTCTCAGTCCCATGCCCTCTGAGCCATAAAAGCACATTGGACGGATATAGGCGGATTCCAGGTTGTTATTTTTAACTGAATCAAGACATGCTTTATTGATGGTCTCTTTGTCGTAAGGCATAGGCATATTCAATATGTGTGCAGAACCAAACAAGCGGTTTGTATGGTCGTTAAGCCGAAAAATAGCCGTCCCAGTGTCCGTTTTATAGGCACGAACGCCCTCAAACACGCCCATGCCGTAGTGCAGGGTGTGTGTCAGCACATGGGTTTTTGCCTCTCTCCAAGGCACAAATTCGCCATCAAGCCAAATTACGCCATCACGATCATCCATACTCATTATTTTTTTACCGAAAGTTTTAATTAATACTGTAAGTTATTGTTCTTCTAATAAAGCCAGCTAATGGTAATGCGCTAGTCAAACGCAATCAATAAGTCTTTGACTTAACTATTGAAAGATTTCACTTTAGTAATCATTTTGTGGATGATTTAAGCTGTCATTTATTGATGTTGATTCAATATAAACTATAAGGGTACACGCTATGCTTAAAGAAGTTAGCCCGCTAGAGGCGCATGAGATTCTCGAACAACAAGAAAACGCTGTGTTAATCGATGTCAGAAGCACGATGGAATATAATTTTGTCGGCCATCCATTGAATGCGATACATGTTCCTGTCAAAGAGCCGCCAGGCTGGGATATACAGCCAGAATTTGTTGAGAAGGTACGAGCCTTTTTGGCGGAACATCGACCAGAAAACAATCAATTAGATGATGTGCCTGTGCTGATGCTTTGTCGAAGTGGTCAACGTTCAGCGCTTGCTGGTGAAATGCTAATCAAGGACGGGTTTACCAGCGTGTACAATGTTCTCGAAGGATTTGAAGGAGACAAGGACGAAAATGGACATAGAAACACCATCAATGGTTGGCGGTTTCATCGCTTACCGTGGGAACAAACATAATATTTTGGCTTATGTGGTTTTATACGGCTTAAGAGGTTAAATAATTGGCCCCATTAAAATCATTAATCGATCTTGTTAAAAACATCTTGGCAGGTACCCGCGCAGCCATGTTTATGCCGGTTCACCTCTGGCAATTTAAAAGTAGTTATCTACAGGTTTGTTTGCTTTTGGTCGTTTCCTTAGGCTTATCATTTATTCACGATTATTATGATACTGCCCCCGTTCATTTCTTTAATCCCTATGGGCTAACTTATCAAGCCCTGCTCTATTTATTGTTCTTTTTTAGCCTGAGTCTCATCGCGGTTTTTAATTCCAGACAACAGGATTTGGGAAAACTGGCCGTTTTATTTCTGTCTGTCGTACCAGTAGTCTGGTTGGGAACAATCTGTCTGCTGGTCATTGCAAAAGAACAAGCCTATTTTGATGAATTCTATACGAGCTGGGTCGTCTTCATTATTTACTCGTTATGGTATCTATTGGTATCGGCACGGCTTTTTAAACGCTTTTTCTATTTAACTCATAGCATGGCGCTGGTTTATACGGGTTTATATGCTGTCATTAATTTTGCACCGTTATTTTTATTGCCTATGGAGTCACTTTGGTATCCTCAAGCAGCAAACAATGATCAAATAGAAAGCGCGCTAAATGTAGATGTTGAGTCGATTTATTATTCGCAAAATGAACTGCTTGGAAAATTAACAGGCGAACTTGTCGAAGAAAAACCGGGACAAACAGATTTGTTTTTTATCGGGTTTGCGGGTGATGCTAATGAAGATGTTTTTATGAATGAAGCGATAGCCGCACGGGATATAGTGAATAATTATTTTTATGCTTATGGCCGCTCATTGGTTTTAATTAATAACAGCGACACTGTAAACAATATCCCCTTGGCAAATGGCCACAATTTAAAGAGCAGTATTAATAACACCGCGAAGCTAATGAATAAGGAAGAGGATATTCTATTCTTGTTTCTGACGTCACATGGGACAGAAGATCATTATCTTTCCGCAAATTTTTCGCCATTTAAACTGAATAATATAAATGCGAGCTATATTAAACAAGCTCTGGACGGTGCTGAAATAAAATGGCGTATCATAATCATTTCAGCGTGTTATTCCGGGGGTTTTATAGCGCCATTGGCAGGACCGTCAACCTTGTTGATTACCGCCGCAAGCGCGGATCGAAATTCTTTTGGTTGTGGCCATGATGGGAAATATACTAATTTTGGCGATGCCTATTTTGAGAAAGGATTAAAGCAGACGAGATCTTTTATTAAGGCTTTCGACCATGCAGAAAAAATAATTTTTGCTAAAGAAACTGAAGAGGGTTTTGAAAATTCCGATCCGCAGATCAGTGTTGGAACTGAGATAAAAAATAAATTAATAGATTTTGAAAAGGAGCTTAAGGCGAGGAGTAATTTAAACTGGGCGAGCAACGCGGACGGCTAATCGTCGGAAACTTTTTCATCTGTCTCATCTGGCGTCCCGTTTTTGTTTTCATAGTAACGGCTAATAATTAGGCCGCTCTCGAACAGTAGCCAGATAGGAACTGCTAATAAAATTTGAGAGATCACATCCGGCGGCGTTAATAACATGCCGACAAAAAATGCCATAACAACTATATAAGGGCGGTTCGCTGCCAGTTTTTCGACCGTGACAAAACCCGTTCTAATTAATAAAAATGTTGCTACAGGGATTTCAAAAGAGATACCAAAGGCAAAGAAAAGCTTAATAATAAAATTTAGATAATGGTTAATGTCTGTCATGATTTGTACCCCTTCTGGCGCGGTCGCTGTAAGGAAGGAAAACAACACAGGAAATACGATGTAGTACGCAAACGAAACCCCGATATAAAAAAGCAAGCTACTGCTGATCAACAAAGGTACGGTAAATTTCTTTTCGTTTGTATAAAGGCCAGGAGAAATAAAAGACCAGGCTTGATAAAGGATGTAGGGGATGGTTATAAAAATTGCACAAAATAGAGTCAGTTTAAATGGCGCAAAGAAAGGTGATGATACCTCGGTCGCGATCATATGGCTGCCTTCAGGGAGTTCAGCTATTAATGGTGTCGCGATGTAACCATAGATCTGGTTTGAAAAAGGCAGCAAGATCAACAGTATTACAAAGACACAAATTACAGCGCGCAGCGCACAAGCTCGTAATTCAATCAGGTGCGAAATTAACGGTTGCTCAGCATCTGTGTTGGCATCTGTCATAATAAAAAAACGAAGCGTTTATTTATCTGTTTCATTGTCTTTATCTTCATCAGGCTGCCCCAGAATAATGCGATCCGGCGCCTGCTTCATTAGATCGTCGATACGATTAATGTCTTTCTGAAGGTCGTCTACCTGCTCAAACTCAAGTTCTTTCTCGAGTTCATTTTTAGCAGTGTGAATAAACTTGCGAATTTTACTGACAAAGCGTCCGGCATCATGAGCGAATTTTGGTAAGCGTTCCGGGCCTATGACGATTAATGCAATAATTGCAATAATTGTCAGTTCCCAAAAGCCGATATCGAACATGCCGAAATTATCAGAATGGGGTAAATCAGTAATCAGGGCTTAGCGGCGTCATCATTTTGTGACTCAACTTCGCCTTCTATGACTTGTCCTTGCGAGGGTTTTTCCGCCGACTCTACGATCTGCTCTTTATCTTCAGGCTCCTTTACAGCGCTTCGAAAGCTCTTCAGCGCACTACCCAAGTCGCCACCCATATTACGTAGTTTTTTAGTACCAAATAAAAGCGCAACGATTAATAGAAGTATTAGTAATTCGGGTATACCAAAGCCCATGCTTATTTTCTCCAAACAAATGATAGTTCTTAAATGATAGTTGACCCGAATTCAAACTGACAAGCAAGTTTGATTCAGGGCTTAGAGAGAAATTAACCCTTACGGTTGGCTTTTTCTTCTAAACCGGACAAGCCAAAACGAGATTCGAGTTCAGCTAAAACATCGGTATGATCAAGGCCATGATGCTTCAACAGGACAAGTGTGTGAAACCATAAGTCTGCGACTTCATGAATTATGGCAGCATTATCGCCAGACTTAGACGCAATTACAGTCTCAGTTGCCTCTTCGCCAACCTTTTTTAAAATGCTGTCTACGCCATCATTAAACAGCTTGGCGGTGTATGACTCGTCAGGATTGGCCTGTTTACGTTGATCCAATATTTCTGAGAGTGAATTAAGAATGTCTTGTTTCATTGTTGGCCTGCTATTTATAAATATCTTGCGGGTTTTTTAATATGTCTTCGCTCGTTTGCCACTCTTTATCAACCAATGTCATAAAAAAGCAATGGTGTCTGCCGGTATGACAGGCGATGCCGCCCTCTTGTTTGACGGTAAGCAATAATGTGTCGTAATCACAATCGAGTTGTATTGATTCAATTTTTTGATAATGGCCAGATGATTCTCCTTTCGTCCAAAGCGATTGACGAGATCGAGACCAGTAGACAGCCTTGCCTGTCTCAACCGTTTGAGATAGTGACTCTCGGCTCATCCAAGCGTGCATAAGCACCTGATGTGACTCGGTCTCCTGTACGACTACCGGGACCAGGCCATCAGCATTCCATTTAATCTTGTCTAGCCATAAATTCATGTTTGATACCGTGTGTTACTGACGAACCTCAATATTTCTCTTGGACATGCATTCTTTGGCTTCTGCAACAGTATGCTCGCCAAAATGAAAGATACTGGCAGCGAGCACAGCATTCGCCTTTCCATAGAGTACGCCATCGGCCAGATGTTCCAGACTGCCTACTCCACCAGAGGCGATTACAGGAATATTGACAGCATCGCTGACTGCCTTGGTGAGCTCTATATCAAAACCATCTCTGGTGCCATCTCGATCCATGCTAGTTAACAAGATCTCCCCGGCGCCATATTCCGCCATTTTTATGGCCCAGTCTACGACATCTAGCCCAGTTGTCTTGCGTCCACCGTGAGTGAACACTTCCCAACTACTGTCACCAGAGCTTGTGTTAACGCGTTTGGCGTCTATTGCGACAACGATACACTGTGACCCGAATTGTTTTGCTGCCCGTCTTACAAACTCAGCGTCATGTACCGCCGCTGTATTTATGCTGACTTTGTCAGCCCCTGCGATAAGCATGCGTTTGATATCGTCAACGGTGCGAATTCCACCGCCAACGGTTAGTGGGATAAAGACCTGACTCGCAACCTCTTCAACAACATGCACCATGGTGTCGCGATCATCGCTGCTAGCGGTAATATCAAGAAAGGTGATTTCATCAGCGCCCTGAAGGTCATAGCGCTTGGCAACTTCGATAGGATCGCCCGCATCGCGGATATCAACAAATTGAACGCCTTTAACTACCCGGCCTTTGTCAACATCAAGGCAAGGTATGATGCGTTTTGCGAGCCCCATTAACTTGGTTTATCGACGCAGAGTTTGTCTGCTAATTGTTGTGCTTCTGCTAAATCAAGCGTGCCTTCATAGATGGCACGACCAGTAATGACGCCGAAGATGCCTTCATCGCTGACTTCACAAAGAGTATGCACATCATCCAGATTGGTGACACCACCAGAAGCAATAACCGGTATGGTGATATTGCTACAAAGGTCGACAGTTGCTTCAATATTAACGTTGTTTAACATGCCGTCACGACCGATATCGGTAAATATAATTGCAGCAACGCCGTCATTTTCGAATCGTTGCGCCATATCATTAGCATCATGATGAGATAATTTTGACCAACCATTAGTTGCTAATTTTCCATTCTTTGCATCAAGTCCGACAATAATGTGGCCGGGAAACTCAAGACAAACATCGGATACAAAATGCGGCGTCGTTACGGCGCGCGTGCCGATAATGACATAAGAGACGCCCACATCCAGATAGGTTTGAATGGTGTCTTCATCGCGAATACCGCCACCCACCTGAATAGGGATATCAGGATGCGCCTCAACCATATCGTGAATAACGTCAGCATTGCTTGGCACACCATGAACGGCACCATCTAGGTCAACGATATGCAAGCGTCTTGCCCCGGCCTCGATCCATTTATTGGCCATTGCTACTGGGTCATCAGAATATATAGTTTCCTGGTCCATCTGGCCTTGGCTGAGACGAACACATTTTCCGTTTTTAATGTCTATGGCGGGGATAATTAACATAATAAATTGCTTCGATGAAACTCGACGAGTTGTAAATGATACGTTTATTTAAAGTGATTATTCAAAATAATTAATTCTTACAAATATATTAGCATATAAGCACGAATGTCATAATATCAATTATAAGGAGATCGCTGCTTCGAAATAAAGCGTCTGATTAGGCTTTTAGTGCGCTTCATCCCAATTATTCCCATAACCAATATCGACTTCTAGCGGAACGCTCAGCAGGTCATTCTTGGACATCCGGGTATCAATTTCACCAATAAAAGAAGTTAACTGTTTGTTTTCTACTTCAAAAACCAGTTCATCATGAACCTGCATGATCATTTTTGCGTCTACAGTGGACTTTTGTAGCCAGTCATCTATATCAATCATCGCGAGTTTTATAATGTCCGCTGCCGTACCTTGCATTGGGGCATTAATAGCCGTTCTTTCAGCGTATTGTCGCCGTGCCGCATTACGCGCGTTGATTTCTGGCAAATATAGTCGCCGTTGGTAAACAGTCTCAACAAAACCATCTTTCTTGGCTCTTTCTCGCGTGTTGTCCATAAAAATCTTCACGCCAGGGTAGCGGCTGAAATAGAGTTCGACATATTGTTGCGCCTCAGTTCGGCTAACGCCAAGCTGTTTGGCAAGCCCAAATGCCGACATACCGTAGATCAAGCCGAAGTTAATCGCTTTGGCAGCGCGGCGTTGATCATTATCAACTTTATCGATGCTGACAGAGAATACCTCTGCAGCGGTTGTTTTATGTATATCCTGGCCTTTGGCAAAGGCCTCTAATAAACCTTTGTCGCCAGACAGGTGCGCCATAATGCGTAATTCAATTTGAGAATAATCGGCGGCAACCATGGTATAGCCTGTTGGAGCGATAAATGCTTGCCGAATCTTCCTGCCCTCTGGTGTTCGAATCGGGATGTTTTGTAGATTTGGATTGGATGACGAGAGCCTGCCTGTTGCTGCTACGGCCTGATGGTATGAGGTGTGAACGCGCCCGGTATCACGGTTGACCATCTGCGGTAATTTATCAGTATAAGTTGAACAGAGTTTACTCATGCTCCGATAATCCAGGATCAATTGGGGTAATTTATAGTCTTCGGCCAATTCTTGTAATACGGATTCTGCTGTCGATGGTTGTCCCTTTGGTGTTTTGGCTAATATCGGCATCTCCATCTTGTCATACAAGATAGTTTGTATTTGTTTAGGCGAACTAATATTGAATGTTTCTCCAGCAAGATTATGTGCCTCGATCTCAATCTCTTGCATACGTCTCGTCAAGTCATGAGCCTGCTGCATCAACATGTCTGAATCAATGACCACGCCATTACGCTCAATTCTCGCAAGTACTGTTAATAACGGCATCTCAATGTTGTTATAGACTTGCTTGAGTTCGGCGTGTTGTTCTAGTTCAGAAGCTAAAACACGATGTAGTTTTAAAACAATATCGGCGTCTTCAGCGGCATAAGGTGCCGCTATTTCGATGCTGACCTGATTAAAAGGAATCTGTTTAGCGCCTTTACCAGCAACATCTTCATAATGAGTGGTCTCAATGTTTAAATAATTTAATGCCAGCGTATCCATGTCGTGGCGGCTGCCCGTGCTGTTTACGACATACGATGCCAACATGGTGTCGTGCTCTATGCCACGTAATGTGATGTCATAATTAGCAAAGACTTCCAGATCATATTTCAGGTTTTGGCCTACCTTCTTTATGTCTGCGTTTTCAAGAATGGGTTTAAGCTTTGCCAGCGTGATGCTTAATGACAATTGTTCCGGTGCACCGGGATAATCATGTTGAAGCGGAACATAGGCGGCATGATTTTCAGTGACCGCAAAGGAGATGCCCACGATCTTGGCCTGCATGTAATCAAGACTGGTTGTTTCTGTGTCGACAGAGATCAATGTAGCCGTCTCTAGTCGCGTTAACCACTGATCCAGTTGCGCTGTTGATAGTATTGTTTCGTATACAGGCGCAACTTTATTTTCTGTGTTTGCCGCTGCTGTGACGGTGGTCGATTTAGTTGTTTCAGGTTCGTTTTCTACGGGCTCCTGTTCGTCGTCAAGCTGAGAAAGCCAAGTTCGAAAATTCCAGCGTTGGTACATCTCTTTTAAGGCAATATTATCCGGCGCACTTATGATTAACTCTTCCGGTGTAAAATCTAGTTCAACGTCATACTTCAAGGTTACCAGTTCGCGGCTTAAAGGTAATTGCGGCAGGAATTCCCTCAGGTTTTCACCAACCTTGCCTTTTATGTCATTAGCATGAGCAATGACTGCATCTAGAGAACCATATTGGTTTAACCATTTTACAGCAGTTTTTGGCCCGACTTTAGGGACGCCCGGCACGTTATCGGCGGTATCGCCCATCAGCGATAGATAATCGATAATTTGTTCTGGTGGAATACCAAATTTTTCTTTAACACCAGCGGGATCAAGGTAGACGTCGCTCATGGTATTGATCAAATGGATATGGTCGTTAACCATTTGCGCCAGATCTTTGTCGCCGGTAGAAACAACAGTTTTGATGCCCTTGTTCGCAGCCTGTCTCGACAAGGTGGCGATGACGTCATCGGCTTCAACACCATCGACCATTAATAATGGGACGCCCATGGCACGGATCAGATTATGTAAAGGTTGAATCTGACAAACGAGGTCGTCCGGCATAGGCGGTCGATTTGCTTTATAGTCGGCATAAAGGTCGTTGCGGAAAGTCTTGCCCTTGGCATCGAAAATAATAGCAAAGTAATCCGGCCCGCCTTCTGTTAAATGTTTTTGCATCATATTGATGACGCCATAGATTGCGTTGGTTGGCTCGCCCTCGGCATTGGTCAGATCTCGGATAGCGTGGTAGGCACGGAATAAATAATAAGATCCGTCGATTAGGACCATGGTATGTTCAGACATAGGGCTTCAGTTATTTAGAATAAGTAAGGTTTCAAGAGGTTAAATTATGACAGTTTCAAGGAAAAATCTCAGACTTTTGCGGACAGTAATATCTAAAACTCAATATGGATATCGATCTGCTTCATCTAAGCAGATTGAGGTGGTAAAGTAGCTACCCAATACCTGTAAAGGAAAGGCAGAATGAAAAAGTTTTTAATCTCGTTAATACTTTTAGTGGCGTCAACTGTTGTGATGGCGGGCAATTCAAACCCGGGTGGCCTTGAGCCAGTACCTGAACCGCCGCAGTTGCCTGATCCTCTTGAGACGGGTGAAAATATTGAGCCTGAAGTGACCATCATTCGTAAAGAGGATTCTGTGATCGAGGAATACCGAATTAACGGCCAGCTTTATATGGTTAAAGTAACGCCCTCTTTTGGTCCCGTCTACTATATTAAGGATATTGATGGAGACGGCAAGATGGAACCTACCAGATATGAGCTAGAAGATCCGTCGGTTCCTAACTGGGTTTTATTTACTTGGTAATTTGATTCTGGTTTAACTGAGTAATAACAAGTAACAGCCTACTAATTTTTGTTAGTTCTCTTTGGGAACAAACAGACAACCCCTGATACATAAAAAAGTACTATGTCGGTTTATACAAATGTTCTGCCGCATGAGCTCGATGAGTTCCTTGAAAACTATTCGCTGGGACAATTGCAACAGTTCGCGGGGATCAGCGACGGCATAGAAAATACCAATTACTTTGTTACTAGCAGCAAAGGTCAATATGTACTGACCCTGTTTGAAGAGCTCTCTCTAGAAGAGCTACCCTATTTTCTTGAACTAATGGCATTCTTTGCAGAAGCAAACATTCCCACTGCTCACCCAGTTAAAGATAACGAGGGTAATTATCTCCGTGTTTTAAATGGTAAGCCTGCCGCCTTGGTGAAAAGATTGAACGGTGCCAGTATTGATATTCCTAATGAAAAACAATGCAGTGCGATAGGTGTGCATATGGCCCGTATGCATGTTGCTAGTAGCAAGTTTAAACTTCAGCGACGCGCTTCGCGTGGGATTGACTGGCGAAAACAAACCGCCGAACGTGTAATGCCAAAATTAAACCAGGAAGAACAGGCTTTGTTACAACAAGAGCTTGCCTATCATGATTCAACCAAGCTGGCCGAGTTGCCGGCTTCGATTATCCACGCCGATCTGTTTCGAGATAACGCACTATTTATTGGCGATGAGCTTACTGGCATGATCGATTTTTATTATGCCTACAATGGGAGCTCCCTCTATGATCTGGCGGTAACTATTAATGACTGGTGCATGAATGGTGATTCCGAACGTAATAAACATAACTCTGCCGCGCTGTTGCAAGCCTACCAGACCGTGCGACCTATAGAACAACAGGAACGTGATGCATGGCAGACTGTATTACGTGCTGCCGCATTACGTTTTTGGTTATCACGTCTGCAAGACAAGCACTTTCCGCGTGATGGCGAGATGACGCATATTAAAGACCCGGATGTGTTTAAAAAGATCATTGAGCACCGTGTTAATCATATCGATGAATTGATGGAAATGTGGAAATAAAAGTCAGCGCTGCGAAAACTTTTCCTCTATGAGTTTCTCCCATTCTGTCTTTGCCTATGGCACCTTACAAATACCTGAAGTAATGAAATTAGCCACAGGACTAGTCCTGCCGTCTTTCCCCGCAAGATTAAAGGGATATGAATGTTTAAAGATCAAGAGCAGAACATATCCGGGCATTATTAAAAAACCTAATCAATTTATAGGTGGCATTTTGTATAAGGAAGTCAGTGATCATGCATTAAAATTACTCGACCAGTTTGAAGATGTTTTATATGAACGAAGTTTGGTTGATATTGAAGGTGAAACGGAACAGGCTTTTGTTTATATCATAAAGGATGAATACCGATATCGTTTAAGTGATGAGGCATGGAGTCTTGAGGAGTTTAAACGAAAGTATTTAAATAAATATTTGAAGGATATAAATAGTTGGTAAGTTGATCTTGTTTAGTAGTTTTAAATAGTCTTTATTTTAAAATAAAGAATGGTTGCCTTATGCAACAAGAAAAATAGTCGCCAGACCCAAGAAAGTCATAAACCCAACAACATCTGTTACAGTTGTTAAGATCACTCCGCCGGCTATTGCTGGATCTATACCAAAGTGTTTTAGTACTAATGGTATTGATGCGCCGGCAAGGGCGGCGATGACGAGGTTGATGATCATTGATACACCGATGACGATGCCAAGGAGTATGTTGTCGAACCATAGAATAACTATCGTGGCGACAACACATGACCATAAGACGCCGTTTATAGTGCCGACGGTGAGCTCTTTAAAAAGTAGTGGCTTGATGTTGGTTTTAACAATTTGTCCGAGTGCAATACCACGTATTGCAATGGTAAGCGTTTGACTGCCAGCGATTCCGCCCATACCGGCGACGACAGGCATAAGCACGGCGAGCGCGACAAGTTCTTGAATGGTATCTTCAAAGCGACCGATGACCCAGGCAGCGAGGAATGCAGTAATCAGGTTGATGCCCAACCATATTGCTCGACGTTTAGTGGTGACGAATACGGGTGAAAACATATCGTCTTCACCTAAACCAGCCATGCTTCTTACGGCTTGTTCAGCTGCTTCCTGAATAACGTCGACGACGTCATCGATGGTAATACGTCCGAGTAAATGACCCTCATCATCTATTACAGCAGCAGAGACCAAATCGCGTTGTTCGAAAAGTTTTGCGACTTCTGATTTAGGCGTATTAGCAGAAAGATAGGCCTCCTCTTCCATCCATGCGCCGACAGTGGTCTCTGGGCCTCTAACTAATAATTCAGTTAATGGCAGTACGCCCAGATAATTATTGTTGCGGTCAACGACCATAAGATTATCTGTCTTAGCGGGTATTTCACCCAATAAGCGTAGATAACGCGCAACCGCATCTAATGAAACATCGGCACGTACGGACACAACATCTATATTCATTAATCCGCCGGCAGTGTCTTCAGGGTAGGTGAGAATGGAAGACAAGCGTTGCAAGTTTTGTTCATCCATTGAACGTAGGACGGTATCCGCGACATCATCTGGGAGATCTTGCAATATGTCTGCAACATCATCGGCATCAAGATTTTTGGTTGCATCAGCCAGTTTGTCCGGGTGCATTTGTTCGAGGAACTCTGCTCGAACTGCATCTTGCATATGAGATAGCACATCACCTTCAAGCTCAGGGTCGATTAATAGCCAGGCGTTGTCGCGATCACGACTTGGCATGCTTTCGATGACATCTGCGATCTCAGATGGATGAAGCGTTGCAACTATGTCGCGCGCAAATTCAATATCGTCCTTTTCCAGCGCCTCATGTAATGAGTCGACAGCAGATATTCCAGGATCTTGTTGATTAGTATCATCCATAAGCTTTACTTAAAGTTTCTGAACGAGAGTCTATCAGTGCTTGAAGGTCAATGCTAAAAAGACTGCTTGTAAGTAGTAGAAAAATATTTATTTCTGATCGATATTTAAACGTTGAAGCAATAAGCTTACTTCTGCTCCAGATGAGGTGTTGCGAACTTTTTTAATTAAGCTGCCTAGTTCGTCGATATTGGTGTTATTTATTATTTTTTTAATTTCTAATAGTGATGCAGTATGAACACTAAACTCTCTAAGCCCCAGACCCAGCAATAATTGTGTGTGTTCTTTATCACCAGCCATTTCACCACACATTGAGACTGGGATATTGGCTTTCTTGCCGGCCTTGATAATAGATTCTATTAATCTCAAAACGGCAGGATGCAATGGATCATATAAATAGTTAACTTCGTCGTTAACCCGATCTATTGCCATGGTGTATTGGATCAAGTCGTTGGTGCCGATGGAAAGGAAGTCGAGATTTTTGGCAAAGATGTCGGCGCATATAGCGGCAGCAGGCACTTCAATCATGCCGCCTATCTTTATATCTGAATCATAAGCGATAGACTGGTTGCCGAGGTCAGCCTTTATGTCTTCAACCATTTGTAAGACTTGTTGCATTTCTTGGATATTAGTTAGCATCGGTATCATTATTTTTACCGGGCCGTGGGCGGAAGCTCTTAATATCGCACGTAATTGCGGTCTGAATAATTCCGGTTCTTTTAAACATAAGCGTATTGCGCGTAAACCCAGTGCCGGGTTTAATCCGGATTGGCCGGTTTGGCTGCCAGCGCCATCGACTTGTTTGTCTGCGCCCAGATCCAGTGTGCGTATAGTTAAAGGCAGACCACGCAAGGCATTGAGTACGTTTAGATATGTTTCAAAGTGTTCTTCTTCGTCCGGGGGTGTTTCTCGGTTCATATAGAGAAACTCGGTGCGATAAAGTCCAACGCCTTTTGCGCCAACATCCCTTACGGTTTCAAAATCTTTGGGTAATTCGATATTAGCGGTAAGGGTGATGGCTATGCCGTCTTCTGATTCTGTCGGGGCATTCTTAAGTTTTCCGAGTGATGAATAATAGCGTTTTGCTTCTCGCTGTCTTTTTTCGTAATAGCTTTTAGTAGATTTGTCAGGGTCTACCAGTAGCATGCCTGTACTACCATCAATTATGACCAGATCATCATTTTTAACAAAGCGACGGGCACTGTGTAAGCCGACGACTGCCGGTATGCCCAGACTTCTTGCCAGAATCGCCGTGTGTGATGTTGGGCCACCGAACTCTGTCGCAAAAGCGGCGATGCCATAGTGTTGCATCAAGACAGTATCTGCCGGTGTCAGATCGTCGGCCATAATGATTCTGTTTTTTAAATGATCGTCGGGGACCTCGTGTAATAAAGGTTTTTGTTTTAATAAAACACGTAGGATCCTGTTGACAACATGGTCTACATCATCACGACGTGTGCTGAGATAGGCATCGGCCATTTCATTAAAGACATTAACCAGGGCATCACGTTGTAATTTTAATGCCCATTCAGCGTTGCATAAACGTTCTTTAATAATTCGTTTGGGTTCTTCGGTGAGAGTTATGTCTTCCAGCATTAACAAGTGGGTATCTATGAATGCGGAGATATCAACAGATGTTGAAACAGGAATATGATCGCGGATGGCGCGTAATTGTTGACGTGCATCGGCTATGGCATTATTAAAACGTGATAGTTCATCTTCAAGCTGTGAGTTGCGAATGCTGTATTCACGGACATCGAGTTGATCATGTTGGACAATATGAATCTGGCCAATGGCTATTCCTCGAGATACACTGACACCTTGAATCGATATTGTCATTCGTCTTCGCCAAACTTATTATTTATCAGATCTTCTAGAGCGGCCATGGCCTCATCTTCATCCGGACCTATGGTCTTGATGTCAATCTCAGAGCCTTTCCCCGCAGCCAGCATCATGATTCCCATAATGCTCTTGCCGCTGACTTCACGGTGGCTAGAGTTAACATTAATCTCTGCGTGAAAACGTGAAGCAACCTGAACAAATTTAGCGGCAGCGCGCGCATGCAGCCCCAACTTATTTATTATAGTAATTTTTTTATGATTCATTAGTGTCGCTCGTTTGATTAATAGTGATGCCATCAATACCGCCGCTATAGGCTTTCTCAGTTAAATCAGCAAGATTTAAATTCGGGTAATTAAAGACACGAACCAACATTGATAAGTTTAAGCCAGTAACGATATTTATATCGGCGTGTTCATGCAGGCTGTTTGCTATATTGCTGGGTGTCGAACCATATAAATCCGTTAAAACCAGAACGCCATCACCATCATCGAGATCCTTTATTAGCACTATTGCTGTCTCGTATAAATCATCAATATCGCTATCTCGGTTAGCTGATAGCAGATTAATGTTAAGCGGGCTGTCTTTTATCATAAAGTTAGCGGTGCCAAACAAAGCGGCTCCGATTCCATTATGTGAGATTATTAATACGCCTACACTCATATTAAAGATCCCGGTGTCTTATGATGACTTGTTTCCCTTGGCTCGTAAATTTTTTCGCTAGTTGTTCAACAATGAATACAGATCGATGTTGACCTCCCGTGCAACCGCAGGCAATACTCAAGTAGCTACGATTATCCGTTTCAAATTTCGGTATCCAGCTTTCGAGAAACGCTTCAAGATCACTTAACATTTGTATAACGCTTTCTTGTTTTAACAAAAAATCAACTATAGGTTGATCCTTGCCAGAATATTGCCTTAAGTGTTTTTTCCAATAGGGGTTTGGTAAACACCTTAAATCAAACACGAAATCGGAATCTTTAGGGATGCCATTTTTATATCCAAAAGAAATAATCTGTAGAGACATAATGGCCTTTTCTTTACGTGCAATACGCTCACGAACAATATCGCGCAACTCATTTAATTGCATAAAACTTGTATCAATACGCAGATCTGCAGCTTGTGCGATTTCGAGAGTGCTTTCCCGTTCTTGATGGATTGCATCAAGCAGTGAAACCTGATCATTAGACAGCGGGTGTTTACGTCGAGTTTCGCTAAATCGTTTTGTTAAGACTTCATCATTTGCATCGATATAAATTAATTCTGCTGATATCTTTTTATCTAATAGAGACTTAATCCTTTCCGGCAGATAGTCGAGGTCGCTTTTTTTATTACGTGCATCTATACCAATAGCTATTAAATCAGGAATGTAGCCATCGTCTTTTGAGAACTGGGCAACCAGTTCGCTGAGTAAACTAATAGGCAGATTGTCGATGGTGTAATAGGAAAGATCCTCAAGCATATTTAAGACAACCGTTTTGCCTGCCCCGGATAAACCGCTAACGATGATAAGTCGACGACCTGTTGTGCTCATTTATTTTTTGCCTGAAGCTATATGTTTAGTTTGTCTTTTGGTAAATATATCTGACGCATTATAGCCACTAACACGCAAGATGTGGTTGCGCGCCGCACATTCCATCAATATGGCTAGGTTTCTGCCTGGAGCAACTGGTAAGGTGATTTCAGGAATTTCCATGTCTAGTATGTTTCGAGTGTTATAGCTTCCTTCAAGTCGATCCAATTCCAATAAGTTTTTATTGTCCATCGGTTGTAGCTGTACGATCAACTTGAGGTATTTATTCTTTTTGATAGCACTATCACCAAACAGTTCTCGCACATTGATAATGCCAAGACCTCTGACTTCAAGAAAGTCTTGCAATGTTTTCGGGCAGGTTCCATCGATAATGTCTGGCGTGATTCTGGAAAACAAGGGTGCGTCATCGGCAATGAGTCTATGACCTCGCGATATTAATTCCAGCGCCAGTTCGCTTTTTCCGATTCCACTAGGACCTGTTATAAGAACACCTATAGCCATGACCTCCATGTATACCCCATGCAGAGTCAGCATGTCTGCAAACAGATTACTTAGAAAATAACGTAATACGTCGGACAGTCTGCTGCCATTTTCTGGCGTTGAAAATAATGGGATGCTGTGTTCATTGCTTTTGCGCTTGAGTAAGGTCGGCACATCGCAACCATCTGCGATGATGAGGCAAGCAGGTTGGCTTTTGAAGATCTGGGTGACCGCATCTTGCATGGATATGTCTCTCAGGCCTTCGAGATATTTAATTTCTATATTGCCAATGATTTGTATCTGGTGTGGATGTATTAGGTTTAAATGACCAACTAGGGAGAGACTGCGAGGTGTCTCTGCTGTGGACGAATGTGATTTTTTACTGGTTTTCTTTTTGGAAGATTTAGTTGCTGTTGGGAGTTGCTCGTCGCGGATGATGGCATGTTTAGCGCCTTGCTGTCCGGCCACCCATTCCAGCTCTAATTTCTCGTGATGTATAGTATAGAGGTCTTCAATGCTTAATTCGTTTGTAAGTCCTGGCATACTGTCAGCCTGTTAATATTGAAAATATTTCCGCCGCAGAGTTAGATTGTCTGAGTTTACTTATTATTTCAGTATTACTAAACATCTCTGCTAGAGTTGCCAATGTTTGTAGATGTTCATCGGTTGAATCTTCCGGAACGATCAGTGCAAAGAGTAAGTCGACTGGTGCTTTATCAACAGCATCATAATCGATACCATCATCAAGCTGTAGAAAAGCCGCGATGGTTTTTTTACTGTTTTTCAGACGACCATGTGGGATAGCAATGCCATTACCCAGGCCCGTACTACCCAGTCTTTCTCGAGCACATAAACAATCAAAGACTTCTATTTGTGATGTGGCATTGTCAGAACCTGCGATAGTCTTTGCCAGTGTGTCCAAAGCATCTTTTTTGCTATGACAATCCATATTAAGGGCGACACATTCTGGCGATAAAATATCTGAAATATTCATGTTGTTACAATAATCACTAATAGATTGAAGGACGAAGGCTTATTCGATTTCCTGATCTTTTAAACCACCTTCCCCGCGGTGATGATCCGTTAATTTTTCTTTGTGTTTCTTTAGCTGTCTATCCAGTTTATCAGTTAGCCCATCAATGGCAGCGTACATATCTTCTTGCACGTTCTCGGCAAACAGATTGCCGCGATTGACATGTACCGTTGCTTCAGCTTTTTGTCGTTCTTTCTCAACGGTTAAAATGACATGGATATTGGTGATATGTTCGAAGTGTCTTTCCAATCGTTCGAACTTCGTATCAACATATGATTTTAATGACTCAGTAATATCAACGTGATGGCCGGTAACACTAATTTGCATAATATACTCCTGGCAAAATTTATTATTGTTTAAGCAAGTCTTTTACGTTCGTTTGATGGCGGTATGGCCATCGCTTCTCTATATTTCGCAACGGTCCTTCTTGCAACATTAATCCCTTGATCTTCTAGTATTGCTGCAATCTTACTATCGCTAAGCGGTTTGTTAGGTGTCTCAGCGCTTACCATTTTTTTAATCAATGCACGTATTGCTGTGGATGAGCAGACGCCGCCATAGTTGGTGCCCACATGGCTGGAGAAAAAATATTTGAGTTCAAAAATCCCACGCGGCGTATGCATATATTTACGTGTGGTGACTCGGGAAATAGTAGATTCATGCATGCCGAGCGTTTCCGCAACATCATGCAATACCAGCGGTTTCATCGCTTCTTCGCCATGTTCAAGAAACGCCCGTTGTCGTTCTACTATGCAGGTTGCTACGCGTAATAATGTTTCGCTGCGGCTGCGAATACTTTTTATGAACCAGCGCGCTTCTTGTAAATGAGACTTGAGTGAAGTGTTGTCATCACTATTGTCTGCACGACGAATCATATTGGCGTAAACAGAATTTATACGGAGGCTGGGAATGCCATCCGTGTTTAGATCAACTTTCCAGATACCCTTTATTTTCTTGACATAAACGTCGGGCACTACATATTCGGTATGAGCATCACTGACCTCATTGCCGGGTCGTGGGTTCATGGATTGGATGAGGCTGACGACTTCCGTTAGTTCTTCCTGATCCAGTTTCATTTTTCGCATGATCTGGTTGTAATCGTGTGCTGCAAGAAGATCCAGATGATTGTTAATTAGTGCCTTGGCTTCTTCCAGTCGGAATGTGTCTACGTCACATTGTTTTAATTGTAAGCAGAGGCATTCTTTAAGGTCTCTTGAGCCGACACCTGCGGGTCCCATAGCCTGAATCATTCTTAATACAGCCTCAACTTCTTCAATGCCAACATCTTCCAGATCGTCATCAACCGCTGCCAGTATGTCTTCCAGTGTCCCCGCTAAATATCCATCATCATCAAGTGAGTCGATAATCGTCAAGGCGATTACTTTGTCGCTATCTGTTATCTGTGCCAGATTTAGTTCCCATTCGAGGTGTTCGCGCAGTGTATTTTTACTGGAGTCCTGGTTTTCAAAACCATCATAATTGCCTTTATCATTATTTGCTTTCGCATAATTAGGCGTGTTGTCATAGACATCCTCCCAGCCACTATCTACGGGAAGCTCGTCTGGCATTGTCTCTTTATTTAGATCTGTAACATTATCAGTAGAATCTATTTTTGTTTCGGTCGCTTTATTTTCGGTCTCATTTGCAGACTTTGGTTCTGGATCGCCTTCGTCCATTTCCAACATCATATTAGATTCCAATGCCTCCTGAACTTCAGCTTGAAGTTCAACACTGGAGAGTTGCAACAAGCGGATCGCCTGCTGTAACTGGGGCGTCATCGTCAGGCTCTGGCCGATTCTTAATTGTAATGATGGCTTCATATCAATAAGTGTAACTTAAAATCTAGCAGTTTGAGTTAATACTGACCGGCAATAGATTTATAGTGAAAACTGTTCTCCTAAATAGACATCCCTGACTTGTTCGTTATTTAATATTTGCTCTGGTGATCCTTCAGCAAGGATCTTGCCATCGTTCACAATATAGGCTCGATCACAGGTTCCGAGTGTTTCTCTAACGTTATGATCGGTGATTAAAATTCCAATACCATGTTCACAAAGCCTATGGATTAAGCGCTGTATATCATTGATTGATATAGGGTCTATTCCCGCGAAAGGCTCATCTAGCAATAGAAAACGGGGTTCTGAGGCAAGTGCTCTGGCAATCTCCAGACGCCGGCGTTCTCCGCCCGAGAGGCTCATTCCCAGATTATCTCGCAGATGGGCAATATGAAATTCTTGTAATAATAGCTCCAGCCTTTGCTTGGCCTTGTGACGGTCATTTGGCATACGCGTTTCGAGTATCGCCATAATATTATCTTCAACCGTCAATTTTCTGAACACTGAAGCCTCTTGCGGTAAGTAACCAAGTCCAAGATGAGATCTTTGGTCAATGCTGAGTTTGCTTATTTCTATATTATCAAGGTGTATCGTGCCGCTATCCGATGGCACGAGCCCGACGATCATATAAAAACTGGTCGTTTTGCCAGCACCGTTAGGCCCAAGCAAACCAATAGTCTCGCCGCTTTCGATAGAAAGACTCACATCAGACACGACCTTTCTTGATCGATACGACTTTGAGAGATGACGTACAGATAAAATACTCATAGCGACATGCTTAGGAAGATATTAGCCAAAAAATTCTTTTATTATTTCTTAAGAGTACTTAATTTACAGCACGCATTAACGATTATTGAATGTAAATGTTTCTGTTTCATGATTGCAATTACTCTTGTTTCTTCTTTTTAATTGTTATTTTTACACGGCCATCATTCTTTTTCTTTTTATCATCACCTTGAGTCTTGGCTGTCTTCGTATCGCCCTTAGCTATTACCCGACTTGATATGGTGTCATATTCTATGCGTTTACCACTAAACCGAAGCCCTTCTTGTGTTACTAAAGCTTTATCAATCAAGATGACGTAATCCTTTAAGGTATAATACTCCATCTGTAACGCCTCGGCTTCATCATATATTTTACTATCATCAGGTAGTTGACGATAGGTTGCCGGGCGGCCTTCCATGATGACCAGTTCCATTTCTCCATCGGCATCATTGTATACGGTCATGATGTCACCGGTCATATGAATACTGCCTTGATCGACAATGACATTGCCTCGATAAATAGTAATGCCTTTTATATCATCCATCTCCGCTGAGTCTGCTTCAATCTCGATGTCTTGTTGCTTGTCTGTCGATAGTGCAAATGCACAATTCATCATCGAGGCAATAATTATAGCCAGAATTAGCTTACTGAGCTGCTTGTCTTGGTGCAATCGTTGTTTGTACATTACTAAGAAACTCCATTCGTTGTTCTTGAAGATAAGCGCGCATCCCAATTGAATTTGTTACGGAACGTTTAGTGATTAAGGTAGCAGCATTGTCGGTCTCTGCATATTTTTGATCAACCAGTACACGAGCGTCTTCGGCTATCAATTCAACCTTGAGATCACCAAGCTCATCATTTTGATGTAGATATACATTTCCACTTAATAAAATAACGTCATTATTTGATGTCACCCAGCCATTATCTGCTGAAACAAAAACTGGAGGCCTATCGACGCGGAATATTTCCAGTTCAGGCTGATGTAATTCACTCGTATTATCATCAGGATAGTGAGCCATATAAACGGCATTAAGCCGGTTTTTGGGTGTGCCATCCTGGTTCATTGTTAAGGTGGTGAAATTTTCCATGTAATAGTCAGGGTAATGTGCCAGCTTACTTAATTTTGATACATCATCTTCTGTCAGTTTTTCCAGAGCCCAGTAACTGAATCCAGCGACAACTATCAGTACAACTATTAGTTTCCATCTATCGCTGAACATTAATTTAATTTAATCGAAGTCATAGCGATTTAAACAGAGAGGTATCTTTTAATTCGATCATCATATTTATTCTGGGCACGCATGATTAATTCACAAGCCTCTCTTACGGCACCTTGCCCACCACGGTTTTCTGTTGTCCATGCGGCATTATTTTTGACTTCAATGTGTGCGTCAGCGACAGCAATAGGCAGTCCGACGCGAATCATCGCAGGCAAATCAATCACATCATCGCCGACATAAGCAACATGTTCTGGTTCAAGGCCAAGCTCTTGAATAAGTTTTAGCAGTCTTGCCCCCTTATCTTTTTCACCTTGAAAAACATATTTGATGCCGAGAGACGCCATTCGTTCCGCAACGATATTTGAGGAGCGCGCAGTAATAATCGCGATCTTGCAGCCGGTCTCCAACAACATAACTAGACCATGCCCGTCACGCACATGAAAAGACTTATATTCGTTACCGCTTTCACCAAGAATAAGTCTGCCATCGGTTAATACGCCATCAACATCAAATACCGCCAGCTTGATGTTAGCGGCCTTTTCCATAATCATTTTTTTATCCATATATTTCTCGGGTGCGATTAAAAATAGTGATTTTTTCGTGAGAGTGAGGCGTCTCCGTGCGGAGAACTGCAGTGTATAAATATGCTTGAGGTTTCAATCACGGAAACGACGACTTGCAGATTTTTGCTCCTGCAAAATCTATTTTTCCACCATCCATGGCGATCATCACGAGAACAGTGCTCTTTTATGGTGCCGGTCATACGACTCGTGCGCGCAGTAAATCATGCATATTTAAAATACCGATTAACTTTTCTTGTTCATCAACCACCACCAGTGCATTGATGCTGTGTTTTTCCATAAGCGCCAGCGCAGAAGCAGCCAGCGAATTGGCTTTTATGTTTTTACCATTTTTAGTCATGACGTCTTTTACAAGACAAGTATTGATATCGATGTTTGAATCTAGCGTTCGACGTAAATCACCATCGGTAAAGATACCTAATATAGTTTCATTTGCATCGACAATAGTTGTAACACCCAGCCCTTTTTGTGTCATTTCAATTAATGCCTCGCTTAGTAAGGCCGATGCTGGGACTTTTGGTATTTCATTATCGGTATGCATTATATCGCCGACATGCAATAACAAGCGTCGTCCTAATGTGCCGCCCGGATGTGATAAAGCAAAATCATTTTCATTAAAACCACGCGCCTCCAGCAATGCTATTGAAATTGCGTCACCCATAGCAAGTGTGGCGGTAGTGCTAGATGTTGGTGCCAGGCCAAGTGGACAGGCTTCTTTGCTGACGCTCACATCAATATTAACTGTAGCAGTGTTTGCGAGTGTTGAATCCGGTCTTCCGGTTAACGCAATCATGGGGGTATTTAATCTTTTAATAACCGGCAATAAAGCGACGACTTCATCGGTTTCGCCTGAGTTAGATAACACCATGACGACATCTTTGTTGGTTATCATGCCCAGATCGCCATGACTGGCTTCTCCAGGATGTACAAAGAAAGCCGGCGTCCCTGTACTTGCTAATGTTGCCGCTATCTTGTTGCCAATATGCCCTGACTTGCCCATGCCAATGACAACAACGCGTCCTTCACACTGAAGCAAAATATTACAAGCACTAACAAACTTATCATCAACACGATCTATTAACTCTGTAAGCGCAGTCTGCTCAGTCTCTATGACTGCTTTTCCGAGTGCTATAAATTTATCAGGGCTTATCTCATTCATGGTCTAGGTCGTCATAATGGTTTGAGAAAACAGGATATACTGGTAGCCGATAAAGCAGGCTAACAATATCGCGCCTTCTGTCCGGACCAGTTTACCCTTGCTTGATATAAATATCATCGCGCCCAATAATAAAGATAAGCCCATCATCGCCGGATAATCTCTAGTTAATACTTCGCTGGCAAAATAATCAGGGTTGATTAATGCTGGAATACCTAAAACTGCAAGAATATTAAACATATTTGAGCCAATGATATTGCCAATGGCAATATCGGCTTCCTTTTTTAGAATACTGGCAATGGATGCGGCAAGTTCTGGCAAGCTGGTACCAATGGCAATAATGGTCAAGCCAATAACAAGATCGGACACCCCGTAAGATTCGGCAATAAATACTGCGCCACGAACCAGTAAATCAGCACCCCCGACGAGCAATATCAGTCCTATTAACAGTTTTGCCACGGCTGTCTTTGTTGGCTCGGCTTTGTTTAACTCTTGTTCAAATTCTCTTATGAGCGGATCATTGGCAGCTGATTTTTTTGCTATCCAAATAATCCATACTAATGATCCTATTAGTGAGACAAGCAATATAATCGCGTCAATGCGACTTAAGTGGCCATCCAGCATCAACAGCAATGCGATGATGAGTGAGACACACATCAATCCATACTCTCTTTTTATGGTGCGTGAAGCGACAGTAATGGGTAGTAATAATATGCTTACCCCCAACACCAGGCCGATATTAGTAATATTTGATCCCAGGGCGTTGCCAATAGCGATGGCCGTTTTGTCTTGCAAGGCAGAGACAGAGCCAACAAGTATTTCCGGAGCCGAGGTAGCAAAGCCGACAATGGTCAAACCAATAATTAATGGCGGCATACCAAGTTGACGTGCAATACTTGATGCGCCGTTGACGAACATATCAGCGCCATAAATAAGCAGCACGAGCCCGATCAAGACAAATAAACACGAAACCAGCATTGGCTAGTTATTCCCCAATATTAAGTTAACAAGATGATGCCAGATTAAGGCGGCGCTGAAAAATAGCGCAAGCAAGTTTTTACCTTATTCATAAAAAAACATAGACTGTCTACGATCAATTATTGAATTACTTTATATGTCTGAACGTTTCGAATCTCTACAGGACTGGCTAAGAGCGACTCTTGAAACCAGTGATTTTATTCTAAAGCCGGCATCAGAAGATGCCAGTTTCCGTTACTACTATCGTTTGGCCGTAGATAAGCAGACATTTATTGTTATGGATGCGCCTCCAGATCAAGAGGATTGCAAACCATTCGTCAGCGTAAGCAATATTTTGCATGCGAGTAATGTCAACGTGCCCATCATACATAATATGGATTTGAAACAGGGCTTTTTATTACTCAGCGACTTTGGTGATGATCACTATTTAAATAAGCTCAGTAATTTGACCGCAAATACGCTTTATACCGATGCTATTCAAGCTATCCTCTCTATGCAACTCAGTAGCGATGCAAAAGAATTAAATAAGTATGACGAAGCATTATTAAGACGCGAGATGAGCCTATTCACGGATTGGCTGCTGGATAAACATTTAAGGATTGTATTAGATACCGAGCAAACCAACGCTATTGATGCCTTGTTTGATTTACTAGTGACAAATGCATTAGAGCAGCCACAGGTCTTTGTGCATAGAGACTTTCATTCCAGAAATCTAATGTTGACCAGGGAAAATAATCCGGGCGTGATAGATTTTCAGGACGCAGTTGAGGGTCCTATTACTTATGACCTGGTGTCTTTATTGAAAGACTGTTATATCAAATGGACGACAAAGGAGGTTAATGGCTGGGTTAACTTCTATTTAAACGAGCTGGCCATGCATGAGAGTAAGTTAGACATCGATCGAGATCAGTTTCAGCGTTGGTTTGACTTGATGGGCGTACAACGACATCTTAAGGCCAGCGGCATCTTTGCGCGCCTGTCCCACCGGGATGGCAAGCATGGCTTCCTGAAGGACGTTCCCAGGACCCTGTCTTATATAGTAGATCTCCGCTCTACGTATAAAGAACTATCGCCTTTGTGCCAGCTTTTAGAGGCCTCAGTATTACCGGGATTAGAAAAATGATCGCCATGATCCTTGCAGCAGGACGAGGGGAGCGTATGCGTCCATTGTCCGATACGGTACCAAAGCCGTTGTTAGAGGTCGCAGGTAAACCACTTATTGTCCATCAGATTGAGGCCCTGAACTTGGCTGGTATCGAAAGAATTATTATTAACACCGGGCGTTTAGGAAAGCAAATACAGCATTATCTGGGAACAGGGCAAAGCTTAGGTGTCTCAATACTCTATTCTGAGGAAGGCGATGAGCCACTTGAAACCGCAGGCGGCATTATTAAGGCATTACCGTTGTTGGGCGATGAGCCATTCATCGTCGCTAATGCGGATATCTATAGTGATTTTGACTATCAGTCATTGCCAAAGGAACTGAATATAGATGGGCATCTGGTGTTGGTAGATAATCCACCACACAATCCAGAAGGTGACTTTGCGCTTGAGGGTGGCTTGCTAAGGAATGACGGAACACAGAGGCTGACCTATAGTGGCATAGGGATTTATTCTGCAGCGTTCTTCAAAGATTGTGCTTGCGGGAAACTGCCATTGGCACCTTTGTTACGTCATTCTGCACAGGAGAATAGACTGAGCGGCCAACATTTCGCCGGCTATTGGAACGATATCGGTACACCCCAACGCTTAGACGAGGTTAATAAAAGCAGAGCATAAAGAGAAAGTAAACACTAACAAACTATCATCTGTGTTTGCACAAAAGTTACCCGTTTAGCTCTTTTAATTAAATTCCAGCAAGAATATTGCAGCGCAACATAATCTGTGGTAATTTCTTCGGATCATACAAGATTGATTCCTACATCTTGTAGCTCTAGATATTTTTACCACTATATATATAATAATCGCCTGGAACAGGGTATTATTCGCGCGAATTTTCAGCTGCTTAAGCCAGCTTGATGAGGTCGAGTATGAATTTAATGAAAATTAATCACTCGTTCACTACAAACTCTTATCCAAGAGGTTTTGTCATTGTTTTCGCGTTCTTATTTCCCATTACAATATTTGCTAGCGAGCAAAATGATAAAATAGCGTATCAAAATTTTTGTGATGCCCCTGTCTCACAAATTGAAAAATCAGATGCGTTTAATGTTTTATCTGATGCTCATGATCTGCCAGCTATTAAGGAACGTAAAAAGATTCGTATTCTGCTGCACAGAAAAGCAAACGAATGTGTCATTAGTCGAACAGAGCGACAGCTTATAGAAGAATTTGCTCATCTAAATCATTTGGGCCTGAGCTGGATCTATGTGGATAACGATTGGGAGTTGTTGCCTGAATTAGTAAAGGGTAAAGGTGATATAATAGTAGGGCAAGATCAGAGGCTTTCCGCAAGCATTCAAGATCAGGTTAGCTTTTCCCATGTCTGGGCAAATTCAACATATAAGATAGTCGAACGTGCTAATAATAGTCGCATAAGTCGTAGTGAGGATCTTGCCGGTCGACAGGTTGCTGCTTATAAGGACTCCCCTGTTTGGAAAGAATTGCTTGAGTTATCAAAGACGCAGGTAGGCATGGTATTGCATGAGATACCAGCCAGCGTCTCATATGATGAGATCATGCAGCGTGTAAAAACAGCACAGTACGATTTAGTGGTAGCTGACAGTCTATTTCTTGATAAGTATTTGCCATCAAATTTAGAGCTTCGAGCAAGCTTTAATCTGACTGAGCAGCGCAGAATGGCATGGGCGGTAAGAAATGATGCTGAAGATTTACATAAAACGTTAAATCAGTATCTAAACCAGCAACACCTGACACACGATATCGCATCAGTCTATTTTGAAGATCTTCCTTCAATCAAAGAGAGAGGCGTTTTACGGGTAATAACGTATGCAACCCCATCTCACTACTATTTACATAATGGCCAGTTGTTTGGATTCGAGTACGAATTATTAAAACAATTTGCTTCACGTTACCGCTTGCGTTTGGATGTTGTTTTAGCAAGCACACAAGAAGAAATGTTTGAGTTACTTAAAAGCGGTAAGGGAGATGTTATCGCGGCATCATTACCCAGTAGTATTATTAATGAAAACAAATCAGTCCAATACGCAGCGCCATATAATTATGCCAGTCCAGTAATAATCGGACGTAACAATGAAAAATCTATTATTGATCTGCGTGAACTTGCTGGCAGAAGAATCACTCTGGCACAAGACAGCCCATACTGGGACTATATGCTAAAGCTTAAAGATCAGGGTTTGGAGTTCGAACTGGTCAAGGCTGATGATGGCATCAACTTGGAGGGCACCATGTTAATGGTTGCGCTCGGCATGTATGACTTGACCATTGCCGGGAACCACCAGATTACAGCAGAGAAATCTGCAAGCGTAGGCATAAAATCACAATTTATACTATCTGAACCACAAGCACACAGGTGGGCGGTAAGAACGGATGATCAACAATTGTTCGACTCCTTGAATAATTTTGTTAAAAAAGAGTTTCGCAAAGAAAAGTATAATGTTCTACACGCAAAGTATTTTGAGCAACCGCAAATAAAAAAGGCAGGAAAGACTAGATTATCTCAATTTACATCATTATCGCCATACGATGACATGACACAGCAATATTCCGCTGAATATGGGTTCGACTGGCGTTTAATAACAGCATTGATGTTCCAGGAGAGTCAATTTAATCCTGAGGCTAACTCATACGCAGGTGCACAGGGCTTGATGCAGATGATTCCCTCGACTGCTGAATTAATGGGCGTAAGCGATGTAAATAACCCGGAAAGCAGCATCGATGGCGGTGTCCGCTATTTAAATTATTTAAGAACCAAGTTTGAAAACTCCATTGTCTTACAAGATCGTATGTGGTTTACACTTGCGTCATACAACGCTGGATATGGCAGAGTTAAACGTGCCCGTGAACTCACGGAAGAAATGGGTCTAGATAAAGACCAGTGGTTTGATAATGTTGAAATAGCCATGATGGCATTGGCAAAGCCCTATTATAAAGATGGCGAACTAGAGCGTTATTGTCGTTGTGGTCAAACAGTTGTCTACGTGCGAGAAATTCGCACACGCTATTTTAATTACATACGTTTAACAGAAACACAAAAAGTGGCGATGTATGTGCCTCTATATAATCCTGCAAGACTAAATTAGTTAATACGCTTTGGTGGAATGGAGTATGTGCCAATAGCATGAGCAACTGGATCCTTGTCCCCTTCCGAATAAAGAAAGACTTCGCCTACAGCTAACGATCTGCCAATCTTGATCAGTTTACATTTGCCAATAATGTCGTTTTCCGGAGAAGGCTTTCTAAGGAAATTAATATTGAGATTAGTGGTGACAGTTAGTGGCACCAGCCCAATCTCGCCAAGAATAGTGACATAAAGCGCTACATCCGCAACGGTCATTAACACTGGTCCAGAAACGGTACCGCCCGGGCGCAGCTCATCAATGCCTATCTTGTGTTTTATGGTTGCAGTTTTATTTCCGATCTCCTCAACGATACATTTGTTTTGAGGAAACTCTTTAGCGAGAAACTAAATGATTTTTTCTTTTTTAATCATGCGAAAATATGCCGACTTAAATTAAGTTTGTTCCGCTAAGTCTTTTATCTCATTTTCATATAGATCGAATGCTGTTTGTCCTTCAAACCGGATCGATCTCATTTGTTCGAAAGGCACATCAGGTGCAGATACTGATACGGGAATGTATTTAATTCTGGTGCTTTCTAAGAGTACTTCCCGAGCAGGAAATACGCTGATGAATTTTTCTGTTTGCGGACTTATCGCAGCAAAATAGTCCGAACGTGCCACGTTAATGTTTTGTAAGTGTGAACAATAGCCCTCAGAAATAACATCTTCTATTTCAGCTTCGACTGTATTATTTGCTTCAGCGCAAATAAGCGGTGCGATGTAGCTTGTTTCAGCTGCAGAAAAGGAGTGTAACGATAAGGTTACATCGACGACATAGAATGGTGGTACTACCAACCAAACGTGTGCCGTTGTGAAGCCGTCATGATCTAAAGACCAAAAGTATCGCGTATCGATTTCAGATTCCGCAGGATAATTTATTGTCATCGATCCTTTTACAACATAATTCCAGATATTCATTTTTTCCAGGGTCTTGGAAATCAAAGCGGCAACGCTAGTATCAGGTTTTAAACCACCATGCTCGGCGAACTTCTGGTGAAAGATCTTTGCAACAAGCGGTACTGTAGATTTCACATAGTCGTCATAAGATTGTTCTCTTGGTCGATAATCAACGAACTTTGCATAGTTACTTAGGTAACTGGCATTCTTTTCCTCAATCTTCATGAAATTGGGATGATCGTAAAACCCAGGTGTGTCGATAGGTATATTTCTATTAGCGAAATCTTCTATCAGGTCCGTATATGTTATTGATTTTTTTATCATGTAGATTCCATATGAGCCACCCCAATAGATGGGGTGGTTTGAATAATTGGTTACGGTGTTGAATTAGATAGAATATGTAATTACTACCAAGAATGACTTAATCACTTGGCGGGAGGATATCATACTTTGGAATTCCTTCAGGAAAAGTAGCCCAGTCAGGTGCTACAGAGGTATAGATAAGCATCTTTGGTAATAGCCTATCACCACCGTCAATGGTGCTAGCCGATAATGAATACATATCAAAACCATCACACTTGAGACCTATCGGTGTCGCACAGTTGCCACAAAATAAACGATGTGTCTCCTTGCCAGAGTCACCTAGTGCCGTAAAGCTGGATGGCGAACCTTTAACAAATTTGAACTTGTCATCAGCGACCCAAACGCCAAACCACTTGTCAGAATTAGTATGTAACTGACAGGTTTTACAATAACAAAAAACCGTATTCATCGGTTCGCCTTGAAACTCATATTCTAATTCGCCGCAATCACAACGCCCGTGATTAGTACTCATCAATAAGCTCCTATAATTTGATTAATTAGTGAACGCTCATTCTAGTATAAATAACGGCTTTTTTGCACTGTTCGTAATTTTAAAGAAGAATCAGCATTGATAACGAGTTGGATCAGACAGTTTTGCAGTCTTAAAACCTTCTTTTCTAAAACGACATGAATCACAAACACCGCAAGCGCGTCCTTCTTCATCTGCTTGATAGCAGGATACCGTCATTGCGTAATCAACGTTTAATGATACGCCTTGTTTAATAATATCCGCTTTGCTCAAATCAATAAGCGGAGTATGTATTTTAAATGAAGTACCCTCGGCACCTGCTTTAGTTGCCAATGTAGCAAGGTGTTCATAGGCTTGAATATATTCTGGTCTACAATCAGGGTAGCCGGAATAATCGACGGCATTCACACCGATAAAAATATCATTCGCGTTGAGTACCTCTGCCCAAGCCAGTGCATAAGACAGGAAAAGTGTATTCCGAGCTGGAACATAAGTTACCGGGATGCCTTCTGAAGGAGACTCAGGTACGTCAATAGCACTATCTGTTAATGCAGAACCGCCGATCTGTCCGAGATCGATGCGGATGATCTTGTGATCTTTTACGCTACATGATTCAGTAATACGACTCGCAGCTTGTAATTCTGCAATACTACGTTGACCATAATCAAAGCTTAATGCGTAACAGTCAAAACCAAGGTCTTTTGCAATAGCAAGCGTTGTCGTTGAGTCTAGCCCGCCAGAGACTAAGACGATGGCTTTATTAAAATCTGTCATAAATATAAGTTAGTCACGGTTGTATAGTTTTATAATAAATTATATTTAAACTTAAAGACTTTATTCAAGAACATGGCCTGGAGTTATTTTAAATTAGTGTCACAATAAAGTTATTTGACATAAAGAATAGTTTTGACGTTATTTCCCGGGGACATTGCCCCACAGATATTTATGGAGCTGTACTTGTAAACGTACATTTAGTTTGTCCTCTAGTATCCAATTAGCTAGATCAGTAGGGTTGACTGACTCATGTTCTGGTGAAAAAAGGACTTCACATTTTTCTGTTAAATTAAATTCACTCATCTTTTGTTTTGACCATTCGTAATCAGGTCTATCACCAATAACAAACTTGACTTGATCTTTAGCTGTTATATGAGCAATGTTTTCAAACTTGTTTTTACTTTGTTCCGCTGAGCCGGGAGTTTTAATGTCCATTACTTTCATTACACGTTCATCAACATGAGCCACATCAATGGCTCCACTGGTTTCTAATGAGACCTGAAAGCCCTCGTCGGAGAGTCTTGTCAGGAGTTCATTACAGGACTTCTGTGCTAAAGGCTCGCCACCGGTTACGGTTACGTGTTTTGTACAGTATTGGCTGATGTCTTTAATGATGTCGTCGACGGTCATTTTATTGCCATCGTGGAAGGCATAAGCAGTATCACAATAGCTGCACCGAAGCGGGCAGCCGGTCAGGCGAATAAAGATCGTTGGTAGGCCGACCTTGCTTGATTCACCTTGAATCGAGAAAAAGATTTCATTGATGCGTAACTCTGCTTGTGTGTTTTTTTGCGTTACGGAATTAGACTTTATGTTTGGGTGCATCTCAAGTGTTGGACTCTTTCGCCGCGCTTATCTTTCTCAAGCGTTCATCTGCGAGCCGTGCAGCAGTTGTACCCGGGTATTGTTTCATTACTTCTGTTAATGTTTTTTCGGCATCGGCGGCATTACCCAGTTCGGCGTAACTGTAGCCAATCTTTAGTAAGGCGTGAGACACTTTTTTACTATCTGGGAAAGTATTTAATAAGGTTTGATACTCGTTAATGGCAATGTCGTACTTTTGCATGACGTAGTTGGTTTCACCCAGCCAGTACTGTGCATTGTCAGAGAAGGCAGTATCAGGATAGTCCTTTAAAAAATCTTTAAATGCTTTTTGTGCCTGGTCATACTGAGATTCTTTTAACAATTTAAATGCGCGTTGATATATCGCTTCGGCTTTTTGTGGATCAGCTGCTTTTTTTTCAACAGTAGCGTCTTCAGTTTTGGTAAGCTCACTACTGGTCTCAACAATCAGGCCTTGTTCTCCAGAGGGCGCTTCTACATCAGCCTGATTAGCTGCACTGTCTAATACCTTGAGCTCAGGTGTAGATTTTACCGAAGATTTACTTGATTCAATACGCTGTAAACGCCGATCTATATCTGTGTATAGGTCGCGCTGTTTATGTTTAAGTTGTTCTATAGTATGTGTTTGAACTTCAATATCACCACGTAAAGCGCGTACTTCAGTTTTTAGTGATTCAAGTAACTCATGCATATCGAGTAATGCTCGGTTATCGAGAATCTTTTCAACCCTTGCCAGACGCCCGCTAAGATCTTGCGTGACAGGTTCATATACTGGAGCCTTATCTCCCGAAGTGGTTGCTTCCTCAGCGGAGACGACGGTGATTAAAACAAGACATAAGACAAAGGTAAAAAGTCGCATACTAAAATTCATTCATAAAATTCCTAATATAAAATCTCAACACGGCGATTTTGTTGCCAGGAAGCTTCATCGTGGCCATCGACCTCAGGTCGTTCTTCACCATAACTGACTAATCTAATCTGGCTTGAAGAGGCGCCCAGTATCAACATCTGTTGTTTTATAGATTGTGCACGGCGTTCGCCAAGAGCCAGATTGTATTCGCGTGAACCACGTTCGTCTGCATGTCCTTCCAGGGTAACGGTTGTGTCTGCATTCTGGCTAAGATAGGCAGCATGCGCCTCAATAGCAGAGCGGTATTCTGAACGTATTTCACTACTGTCATACTCAAAATAAATAACTCGAACGGAGAGTGGGCTCTGTGGGTCATCCAGCTGGCTGAAGCCCGAAGTTGAACTATCATCAGTACCATAGGCCTGCGCGTTAGTGTCTTCAGTCTCACCCGCATTTGCTTGTTGGCTAGTGAGGTCTTCGACAGCTGCAGGCGCATCATCTTTAACCTTGTCTGAGCTACAACCAAACAGCAGTGCTGTAAGGCTGATTACCAGTAATATACGTATAGACATATCTTTTCTCCTTATCAGCATTTAACGATGCTGTTATCTAAATAGCATAACATTCAATAGTGTACCTGTATAAGTCAGGTGTGCTTATTTTAAAAACGGACCCCATGCGGGTTCTCGAACATCACCTTGTTGTAAGCCAAGGCGCTGGTGAATTCGTCCATCAACTGAAACGGCGGCTAATTGAGCGCCACGGACACCAGTTGTTGCATAAATGATCATACCACCATTTGGAGCAAAACTGGGTGATTCATCCAGTTTTGCGTCTGTTAAAGTATTAATATAGCCATTACTTAGATCAAGCAGACCAATATGGTATGAGCCATTAACGGCGTGAACGAGTGTGATGAATTTACCATCCGGTGAATATGATGGTCGAACATTATAATTCCCTTCAAAGCTGACCCGCTTTGGCTGACCACCACGAATATCCATCTCATAAATTTGTGGGCCGCCACTACGATCGGATGTAAATGCCAGTTTCCTACCATCAGGAGACCATGTTGGTTCTGTATCGATGCCGCCGTGAACAGTCATCCGTTTTAGCGTTTTTGAGTGAAGGCTCATTATATAGATCTCGGTATTGCCATCCTTAGACAAGGTCATCGCCAATCTTGAGCCTTCTGGAGACCATGACGGCGCGCTGTTGATTCCTTCAAACGCAGCAACTCGTTCACGCTTGCCCGTAGAGATATCCTGCACATAGATTGCTGAATTTCTTCCTTCAAAGGAAACATAGGCGATTTCCTTACCGTTGGGTGACCAGGCGGGAGAAAGCAATGGTTCGGGGGATTCAAGTAAAATTTGTGCGTTATAACCATCGGCATCAGCTAATTGCAATGTATGCGTTTTTTTATCATTAACTTTTTTTACCGTTATATAAGCGACACGTGTATCAAAGGCACCTGCTGTGCCAGTAAGTTTTTCAAAAACGATATCGCTTATTTGATGAGCAACTCGACGTAATAAATTTGGTTTAGCCGGAATTCTAAACCCAGCTATTTGTTTTCCACGGTAAACATCAATCAATCGAAAGCTAACATCGTAATCACCATTCTCTGTTTGAGTTAGATTGCCAATAAGAATATTTTCCATACCCAATTTACGCCAGTCATTAAAATTAATAGCATCAAATTTAGTTGGGCGTTGTGGTAGATCGAGGTCATCCATGACATCAAAACGACCGCTTCTTTTCAAATCATCAGTGATGACTCTAGTTAAATCGACAGGAGCTACGTTGCCAGCTTGTGACCAACCAAAAGGCACTATGGCGATTGGTAATGCCTGCTCAATTCCCTGAGTGATTTTGATATCAAGCACCGCCTGAGTTTGCAGCGATACAAACATCAAGCTAGCGATAAAAAATTTAAAAGTGACTTTCATAATCTAGCTTATTTCCTATGGCTCAAATGTAAATCGAATATTACGCATTTTTTCAAACAAACGAATTTCTTCAGGAACCGGCAATGGCGATGCAGAATAAACAGCGTTTTCAGCACGGCGATCAAATAAATCATTGCCACTGGATTTCACAATAGAAGCTTCAACAACCTTGCCCCCTTCAAGCATCCGAATCAGGATAACGCAAGACAGACCATCAGGCAGATTGAGTTGATTAAAATTATTTTCAACCGCTCTTATTATTAGTGCCTGATATTTTTGAATTGTCGTCAGGTCGCGTTCTTGTTGTTCGGCCTCTAACTCGGCATCAAGTTGATCTTTTAATGCCTTTTCTTGTTCTTTGCGTTTTTTCTCTTCCGCTGCTTTCCGTTTATCTTCTTCTTTTTTCTTTTGCTCGGCTTCCTGCTTTTTCTTTTCAGCTTCTATTTTCCTGGCTTCCTCTTCAACTTTTTTTTTCTTTTCTTCTTCGAGTTTTGTTTTTTTCTCAAGTTCCTTTTTTTCTTTTTCCAGTTTTTTTATGCGCGCTTCTTCTGTTTTACGTTTCTTGGTCTCTTGTTCTTTTTTCTTTTTTATATCTTTCAGCTTTCTTTCTTCTGCCAGACGTTTTTTCTTGGCATCATCTGCTTTTTTCTCAAGATCCTTCTGGCGTTTTATCTCTTTTTCTATTTTTTCATCGTCCTGTTTTTTTAAACGCTTGAGTTCTAACTCAACTTGTTTTTTATCAACTGCCGCTGCTTTGACAATGTTAACGATAGGTTTTGGCGGCGGCGTAGGTTTCGGTGAAAACTCAAAACTGAATATCAAGACTGCAGCTAAAATAAGATGCAGGATAATTGATAGTACTAATGACCTGGAAGTCTGGAACCAGTTTGCTTGCATATTAATTTTCAGGAGGATCAGTGATCATGCCAACAGACGGCGCACCGGCCTGCTGGAGCAAGGTCATAACTTGAACAACATGACCATAGGCAACATTTGTATCACCGCCGATAAGTACTGGTATGCCAGGCTGGTATTTCAATAAGGCACTCACACGATTTAATAACACGTCTGCAGCTACGGGCTTATCCTGATCTTCACCATAGTTAATAAAATAATTGCCGTTTTTATCAACATTAACAATTACCGGTTCTTTTTCATTGGGTGGTAATGGTGATGATGGCGCCTGTGGTAGATCAACTTTTACACCCTGACTTAGCAAAGGTGCTGTCACCATAAAAATAATCAACAACACCAACATAACATCAATGTAGGGAACAACATTGATCTCAGACATTGGCCGTTTTTTAATTCGTTGTCTCATGAGTCTTTATTAACTATGCGCATGCCTATTCAGGATTGAGGCAAACTCTTCCATAAAGTTGTCATAACGATTAATCAATCGTTCAACATCATAGGAGTATCGGTTATAGGCAATAACGGCCGGTATTGCTGCAAACAAGCCCATTGCTGTTGCAATCAAGGCTTCGCTAATACCTGGCGCCACCATCGATATAGTCGCTTGTTGTACAGTTCCTAGCGCCTGGAAACTGTTCATGATGCCCCAGACGGTACCGAATAGACCGATGTAGGGACTGGTTGACCCAACCGTTGCGAGGAATGAAAGATTTGTTTCAAGCTGATCCATTTCTTTATTCATAGCTATACGCATGGCGCGCTGCGAACTATCTACAATATTTTCCGGATCAATTTTATCCTGATTACGAGAACGCGCAAACTCTTTGAAGCCTGCTTCAAATATTTTTTCCATACCACTAGGCTCATAACGTTTTGCGGAGACACGTGTATATAAGGGGCTCAGGTCTTCCACAGACCAGAATCGCTCTTCAAATAAATCAGCATCTTTTTTGGCACGTTTTAGCAAGAGTTGTTTATTAAAGATCATGGTCCATGAGACCAGCGATGCTAATACCAGTATTAACATAACAAATTGAACGAGAAGACTGGCGTTCAGGATTAAATCAATGAATGAATGATCAGCGGTCATTATTTGCTAACTCCGTAATTAAGTCTTCAGGCATCGCGGATGCCTTTAATGTTATTGCGTTCAGACAGGCAACTTTAATCTCTGCCTCTATTAGTAATTCGTTGTTTTCATTTTTTATAATTTGTTGAAAAATCAAACTTGCGCCGCGTTTTTTTAATAAAGTCGATGTAACCGTTAATAGGTCATCTAAATATGCCGGTTTAATGTATTCAATGCTTACATTTTTTACAGCGAATAAAATTCCATATTTATTCTTAAGCATGTCATGTTCATAGCCCACACTTCTTAACCATTCAGTTCGTGCGCGTTCCATATAACGTAGATAGTTTGCATAAAACACGATGCCCGCAGCGTCAGTGTCCTCATAGTAGACGCGTATCGGCCAGTTAAATTCAGCAGACATATTATTTACGGATCCTCTTCTTCAATATTATTAAATAAATCTGAATATTGAGGCGAGTCTTTAGGGACCTCCATGCCAAAATGTAACCAGGCAGTTCGGGTTGCAATTCGACCTCTGGCTGTTCTCATCAAAAAGCCTTGTTGAATTAAATAAGGTTCGATGACATCTTCTATGGTGTCACGTTCTTCACTAATTGCGGCAGCCAGGCTATCAACACCTACCGGACCGCCATCAAATTTTTGTAGTATGGCGAGTAATAATTTTCGGTCCATCATGTCAAAGCCATGCGCATCAACATTCAGCATATCCAATGCGCGTGATGATATATCGCCATTGATATTGCCATCGCCCTTGACCTGGGCATAATCACGAACGCGTCGAAGTAAACGGTTGGCAATTCGGGGCGTGCCACGAGATCGAGCAGCAATTTCTCCGGCACCCTTATTATCTATCTCAACCTCAAGAATTCTAGCCGAGCGTCTGACGATCTCGCTGAGTTCTTCTATAGAATAGAATTCAAGCCGTTGTACTATGCCAAAGCGGTCACGTAAAGGAGATGTTAATAATCCTGCCCTAGTCGTTGCGCCGACCAAGGTAAATGGCGGCACGTCTAGCTTAATCGCTCTGGCAGCTGGCCCTTCGCCAATCATGATGTCGATTTGATAGTCTTCCATCGCTGGATATAACACTTCCTCGACAACGGGGCTTAATCGGTGTATCTCATCGATGAATAACACATCATTAGCTTCGAGGTTGGTTAACAATGCAGCCAGATCTCCCGGTCGTTCTAATACGGGGCCAGACGTTTGCCGCATATTAACGCTCATCTCGTTGGCGATGATATGTGCCAGAGTCGTTTTACCGAGACCTGGCGGACCAAATATTAATACGTGATCAAGGGATTCGGCACGTTGTCTGGCAGCGCCAATAAAGATCTCCATTTGTTCATGTACAGATGCTTGACCGAGATAATCCGAAAGGCGCTTTGGGCGCAAGGCATTATCAGCGGCGGCATCATCTGCTGAGATTTGGGGTGAAATTACTTCATTGGGTTCGATCATATCGGCTGCCTATTTTCGCTGTAAACGCATCATTACGCTAGTCGGGTTAACAAAACGCATTTTAAGATTAAAATCTGTCAACATTATGGTCGAAATATGCAAAACCATGGATTTTTGTTCGGTAAGCGGCATGGTTTTGTTATGTTTCATGATTATTTTGATTATTGACCCAATCTGTCATTAGCTTTTTTATCTGCGTTTGATACTTGACCTGATGTAATTCAGATTTAGCTCTAAAGCTCGCTAGTAGTGACTCAGAAATTTTGATGCTAATTAAACGAGTTTTATCTGTCGATTGCTGCATCATTCTAAAATTATCCAGATAATTAAGTATGGCTTCAGTCGAGAATGTTTTACATTGCTCTAGATAGTCGTCTTCAAAAAACTGAACCGGTTTCATTTTATTTTCTCCAACGCCTTAATATCTTCAATATCCTGTTTGCGTGCTGATTTTTTCTTCATTTTTATCAAATCGTCAATCGCAATAACTTTAATCCTTGTGCCATTAAATGTTTTTACGACCGACTTAATCTGTTTCGCATCTTCTGTAATAATGATGTCAACAATCTCAAGCGGGTTATCAGGATTGGTGAACGACCAGGCGACAAGGCTACGCTTTTCAATATACTCTTCACGAAAATTAAAGACGTCATCAGCGATTATGGGTAATTTTGATTTTAAGCCTATACTATTCAGCGCTTTTTCTGTTTGTCGGAAGGATCGTTGATTAAGAGCAATAATAAAATCAATATCAACCGTGCCTCGTACCGCCCCATGCAAAGCAACAGCATAGCCGCCCACCAAAGCATATTGAACTTTATGCTGGCTCAGCGACTTGATAACTTTTTCGATTAACATAGCCAAAGTATATACCAATATATACTTATGTTAAGTGCTGTTTAAATAAGGATTTATCTCTGGGGTTCTGGGTGTAAGTTAACGTATGGATAGATGGCGTTGTTTTATGGCGTCAACTTGACCTAATTGTTAGCTGTGCCTGAAGAAATGGGCATTGTAGATAGCCGCCACATTATGCAACCACACCAAATATTCGACCTACACCTGCTGTTAGTGCCATTGCAAGTGCACCCCAGAAAGTAACTCTGATGGCACCTACAGCAATTGAGGCACCGCCTGCGCGCGCTGCAATACCACCAAGAAGGGCGAGAAAAACCAGAGATAACACTGCGACAGCAGGAATAAGTTGGCTGCTTGGTACAGTCCACGCCACCACCAATGGAAGTGCAGCACCGACTGTAAAAGTGCCTGCCGAAGAGAACGCCGCTTGAACGGGCTGGGTGTTAACACTCTCAGAGATTCCTATTTCATCTCTGGCATGTGCTCCAAGAGCATCGTGAGCCATTAGCTGCTCAGCAACTTGCTTAGCCAGAACTGGCTCAAGCCCTCGGTGTTCGTATATTTTAGCGAGCTCCTCTTTTTCAAACTCAACATCCTGTTCTAGCGATATTTTCTCAAGCGCGAGATCTGCATTTTCAGTATCTGACTGAGAGCTAACCGATACGTATTCACCCGCAGCCATAGACATCGCGCCTGCAACTAAACCAGCAGCTCCTGCGAGAAGAATGCCTTCGTGGGCGGCGCTCGCAGCTGCAACGCCAATAATAAGACTTGCAGTAGATACAATCCCGTCATTCGCACCAAGTACTGCTGCGCGTAACCAACCTACGCGATGTGATCGATGTATTTCGCTATGACTCATAAGGTTTCTCGATGATTATTATTGCCGTTAACGCCTAGTTCATCTGTGCCCAATGGAGTTAGGTGTCTGCTGGAACGTCTTATTAGACATTATTAAATTTTTACTCTTGGTGAGTTATTGAAATATTAGATGTCGTTTCCGAGCTCACAATAAATCCATTCTCTAGTAATAATAATCGGCACGTATTTATCACCTGATTTCTAATGTCTAGTACTGGATCCGATTTATTGAAATAGTCCACCCAAAAATAAACCATTATCTCAACATATTGCGGCGCTAAAGATAGTATGTATGCATTAGAGGGTGGTTCATGTAGGACGCCTTTGATATTCTTAATAGCCTCTGCGAGTAATTTTGTTGCCGCTAATGAATCGTTTGTATAATCAATCCCTACAGAAAAAGATATTCTGCGCAGACCATCTTTTGTAAAGTTAGTCACCGCCTTATTAAATAATTGCGAACTTGGAACATATACATCCCTACCGTCATCTGTACGCAAATGTGTATACCTCAATTGTATATCACGCACTTCGCCCTCAATGTCCTCAGTTTTAATAAAATCATCAATGTTGAAGGGGCGACTCAGCGCCAAAAATAGACCAGCAAGAAAATTTTCGCCGATTTCACGAAAGGCAAAACCGAGGACAACGGCAGTTATTCCGCCGCCAGCTAACAGTGATACGGCCACCGCCTCTAAATTTAATATATTTAATGCAACTATAAGCCCAAAAAAGAAGACAAGAAAAGTAGAAATAAACTTTATAAAAGTTTGGTGCAAGTTACTTAGTGAAGTTCGCTTTAATGCAAGTATGACAATTTTAGAAAAATACGTTCCTAGATAATAACTAATTATCAATATTATAGTTGCGGCTAAAATCCGAGGAGAATATGAAATTAATTTCATCCATTCTTCATTCAGGGTATTAAGAATGTGGTCCATTTCTATGACTCTAATTCATGTCTAGCAGTATGTTTATAAGGAACCCTTCCTTATAAAGATTATCAGCAGGAAGCCCGACTAGCTTTTTGAGAGATTTTTGAGGGATTGATAAGCTTTTAATTGATTTATTCATTCTATTGTTCTCCCTACTTCTGTTATACGGAAAGACACCCTATAACAATATTAAGTACATCCAGAGATGAAAGCTTAAGCTGTTATTTTTTTACAGAGTTCTTTAATGCTTCGCGAATCAGTTCTTCACTGCTCATGCCGTCATTAGCTATGGCAAGCACAAAACGGCTGGCCTCTGGTGGTTTATAGCCAAGACCAATCAGCGCGCTAACTGCCTCATTAACCGGATCATTGGCAATGCTTGGGGTGTCACTATTTCGCGTGACCGAGATGGTTGGTAATCCATCAAGACGATCTCGCATCTCGACAATCAAGCGCTCAGCAGTCTTTTTGCCAACCCCCGGTAATTTAGTAAGTCTTGCAGCATCATTATTTTGCACACACTGGGCAAACTCATCTGCCTCAATCCCAGACAAGATCGTCAGACCCATTTTGGCGCCGACGCCATTTACCTTTATCAAGGTGCGAAATAAGTGACGTTCGTTTTCTGTTGCAAAGCCAAATAGCAAATGTGCGTCATCGCGAACGACTAGATGCGTAAAAATTTCGACTTCATCTTTAACTTCAGGCAAGGCATAAAATGTAGTCATCGGCGCTTCGACTTCATAACCGACGCCTTGCACGTCTAACAACAAAAGCGGCGGTTGTTTTTTTATGATTATTCCTCGAAGAAAACCGATCACTGCAGTCTTCCGTAACGTATGCCCGCCACGCCTTGCATGCGTAATAAGCCTTCGCGTGAGTTTGCATGACACAGTGCTATCGCTAATGCATCAGCCGCATCGGGCTTGGGTTTTTTATCCAGGCAAAGTAGTATTTTGATCATATGTTGTACTTGTTCTTTTGCTGCATGCCCTTTACCCACAGTTGCTTGTTTTACCTGGTTAGCCGTGTATTCATATACAGGCAAGTCCTGTATTGCGCTAGCGGCAATAGCCACGCCACGTGCTTGCCCGAGTTTAATTGCAGAATCCGCATTACGGTTCATAAATATTTTTTCAATTGAAACTTCTGCTGGTTGGTATTCATGAATTATATTTACTATGCCCTCATGAATTATTCTTAGTTTGTCGGCAAGTGTTTCGCCGCTGATTTTTATGACGCCACTACCAATGTGTTTAGCGTGGTTTCCTTGGGAGTCTATGATCCCATATCCTGTGTTTATTGAGCCGGGGTCTATTCCAAGTATCCGAATCACAGCTACTGAGCTCGACGACTCTTCGTTAAATTTATTCTCAAAATGCTCATCTATTAGATAGACATTCCGCTTTTTCGAATAAACTTGTCTCGATTCGTCATCGTTCGTTACGCTGTGGTTTTAAATAAGTGTAATGTAATCATATCTAATCTAATTGAGCCAATACATCATCAGCTATCTCTGCATTCGAATAGACCTTTTGCACATCATCGAGGTCTTCTAGTACATCCAACAGTTTTAACATGCTTTCAGCCCCTTTTTTATCAAGATCGCAAGAAGTCGAAGCGCGCATGGTAATTTCTGCATTTTCTGGTTCGAAGCCGCCTGTTATCAGGGCATCTTTAGTATCAACAAAACTATCTGGTTCAGTAATCACATCAATGGAGCCATCATCATTGGTAATAATGTCATCTGCCCCACCTTCTAATGCAGCTTCCATTACGATGTCTTCATCTAGGCCGCTAGCAAATGAGATTAAACCCACTTTCGTAAACAGATAGGCAACCGAACCGTCAGTGCCGAGATTGCCGCCATACTTAGTAAATGCGTGGCGGACTTCAGAGACCGTGCGATTTTTATTATCTGTCATGGTGTCTACTAAAACAGCGACACCACCGGGGCCATAACCCTCATAACGAAGCTCATCTACATTCCCACCTTCGCCATCACCTGCACCACGCTTAACCGCCCTTTCTATGGTGTCTTTGGGCATGCTTAGGGATTTGGCAGTATCGATTGCTGCTCTGAGTCTGGGGTTAGCATCTGGATCACCGCCGCCTAATTTTGCAGCTATGGTGACTTCGCGGATGAGTTTTGTGAAGAGTTTGGCACGTTTGGCATCTTGTTTGCCCTTACGGTGCTGGATATTAGCCCACTTACTATGACCTGCCATTGATATATTCCGTACTGATTATGATTTAAATAGAAATGATTCTAACATTCATGTCTATAACGCCCAACATACACAGCGTAATATTATGTTTAAATAATTATTTATGCATCGCCAGCTAATTTGCTAGTTGGTTTGTTCACAGTAAAGTCGAGTAGACGTTGTATTGAATTTTTAGCGCGTTGAGCAATATCGGATTCGACAAATATTTCATTGTCACCGGTCTCTAGAACATGGGATAGCTTGCGTAGACTATTCATTGCCATCCACGGACAGTGGGCACAACTAATGCAGGTTGCACTTTTTCCGGCAGTCGGTGCTTCGATCAATATTTTATCGGGGGCTGCTTGTTTCATTTTATGAAAGATGCCGGTATCTGTTGCTACAATAAACTCTTTGGCATCCATCTCGGTAACGGCCTTTATGATACCGGTAGTAGAGCTAACTAGATCCGCCTGTTCAATCACCGAACCGGGCGATTCAGGATGAACGAGTACTTTTGCATCGGGATGATGCTCTCTTAATGCTGCCAATTCTTTTCCCTTGAATTCTTGATGGACGATACAAGCGCCCTGCCAGATCAACATGTCCGCCCCCGTTTGTTTCTGGACATAATCGCCGAGGTATTTATCGGGCGCCCAGATTATTTTTTTGCCTTCTGCTGTGAGATGTTTAATCACATCCACAGCACTACCTGAAGTGACCATCCAGTCAGCACGGGCCTTAACTGCAGCACTGGTATTGGCATAGACGACAACGGTATGATCAGGGTGCGCATCACAAAAGGCAGAAAACTCATCTCCCGGGCAACCCAGGTCTAATGAGCAGTTGGCATTTAAATCCGGCATTAAAATGCGTTTTTCTGGATTAAGTATCTTTGCTGTTTCACCCATGAATTTCACGCCACAAACGAGAAGTGTTTGAGCATCAGACTGATAACCAAAGCGCGCCATATCCAACGAATCTGAAACATATCCTCCGGTTCCATCGGCCAGGATTTGCAGATCGGGCTCAGTGTAGTAGTGAGCAACTATAACTGCGTTTTGTTGTTCAAGTTGGTCTTTAATTTTTTGGATTAATTCGGCACGTTCGTCATCGCTGATCTCTTCAACGACCGTCGGCGGGATCTGCTCTTTTGGCAGGCTGTAAGAACGATTGATTGTGGCTTCAGCGGTCATACTCAAAACTATGGCGTACTTGCTCCTGTTAAACAAGCAAATGAGCTAGTGAATATTGGTTTAGAATTATTTTGGTTTGTCAGATTTCGCCAATTTAATTCCCAACTCTTTCAATTGTCTTGGATTGGCCTTCGATGGTGCTGAAGTTAGTGGACAACTCGCGCTTTGTGTCTTTGGAAAGGCAATCACATCACGAATTGAATCACCACCGGCCATCAACATCACTGTACGATCCAGTCCAAAGGCGATGCCGCCATGGGGTGGACAACCATAACCTAGTGCTTCTAATAGGAAGCCAAATTTTTCCTGAGCTTCTTCTTCGCCAATACCCAGTAATTCCAATACTGCAGATTGCATTTCAGCATTGTGAATACGAATAGAACCGCCACCAAGCTCTGTGCCGTTAAGCACTAAGTCATAAGCGCGTGACAGCGTTGTTCCTGGGTTTTGTTTAATCGCATCAATATCATTTGTATTTGGTGCGGTGAATGGGTGGTGTAATGAGTCCCAACGTTTTTCATCCTCGTTATAGTCAAACATTGGGAAGTCGATAACCCACATTGGCGCCCATTCGCCCTGGAGCAAATCAAGGTCATGACCCAACTTATTTCGAAGTGCGCCAAGTGCGTCATTAACAACCTTGGTTTTATCAGCGCCGAAGAAGATTAAATCACCATCTGCTGCTTTAGTGCGTTCGATGATGTTTGTAACGACATCATCAGGTAAGAATTTCAATATTGGCGATTGCAAACCTTCAACGCCTGCTGCAACGTCATTGACCTTAATATAGGCAAGACCTCTGGCACCATACTGTGCGATATAGTTTGTGTAATCATCGATCTGTTTTCGAGAGAGCGTGCTGCCGCCAGGCACATGCAGCGTCGCAACGCGACCGTCTTCCATGTTTGCCGGGCCAGAGAAGACTTTGAATTCAACAGCCTTCATTAAATCGCTAACATCGATCAATTCAAGCGGGTTTCTAAGATCAGGCCTATCACTACCAAAACGTTCCATCGCTTCGGCATAGGTCATGCGTGGGAAAGGTGAAGGTAGATCGACATTCATTATCTTTTTAAAGAGCGAATGGATCATCTCTTCCATCATTCCGGTTATTTCGCTCTCATCCATGAACGAGGTCTCGATATCCAACTGCGTAAATTCGGGCTGACGATCCGCACGCAAATCTTCATCACGAAAGCAACGCACGATCTGATAATAACGATCCATGCCAGACATCATTAATAATTGTTTAAACAACTGTGGTGATTGTGGCAGGGCAAAGAAATTTCCCGGATGTGTGCGACTGGGTACGAGATAATCGCGCGCGCCCTCAGGCGTTGCCTTGGTCAACATCGGCGTTTCGATATCGAGAAAGCCTCTATGATCTAGAAAGTCCCGCATTTCTTTAACGACTTGCGATCGTAGACGTAGGTTATTTTGCATTGCCGGACGACGCAGATCGACATAACGATATTTTAATTTTACATCATCATGGACATTTTCATCATCCAACTGGAAAGGGGGTGTTTTAGCCTTGTTCAGGATTTCTATGGTATGACCCAGGATTTCAACCTCGCCGGTGGGCATATCAGGATTAACCGTACCTTCTGGCCGATTACGGACCTTACCGGTAATACGAATGACAAATTCATTGCGAACTGAATCAGCTATGGCAAAGGGTTCTGCTCGATCTGGATCAAACACGATCTGCGCAATTCCTTCACGGTCACGAAGGTCAATAAAGATAACGCCACCGTGATCACGACGACGGTGTACCCAACCGCAAAGCTCAACTTCTTGGTCGATATGGCTGCTATTTAGTTTTCCGCAATAATCACTGCGCATGTGTATATTCCATCTGGTCTGAACAAGGGGCGGAATCTTACGAGTCAGCTGTCGATTGCGCAACTTTATTACGCGTTAATTCTGTCCGGATTGGGCCATCGGGGATAATTACACCCATCGAGATGATAAATTTAAAGCCTTCTTCAACGGACATATCAAGTTCGGTGATGTCATCGCGAGGCGCCATGATGATAAAACCAGAGGTTGGATTAGGCGTTGTAGGCACAAATACAGCGACTAAATCTTCATTAAGCCCTTCTATATCAGTGCTCACATCCTCGTTGGTTAAAAAACCTATACTCCATATCCCTTTTCTAGGGTATTGCAGCATGACGACTTTACGGAAAGATTTGCCATTAGAATCCAATATAGTGGTGGAGATCTGTTTTACGCTGCTATAAATCGATCTTACTAATGGGATGCGGCTGAGGATAGCCTCCCAGAACTCAACTAAGCGTCGGCCAAACAAATTAGCGGCGAACATACCTGTGATTAAGAGAATACTAATAGCCAGGATGATGCCAAACCCCGGAATTGAGAAGCCTAATACTGCTGTCGGTTGGTACTCAGGTGGCAATAAAAGAATGATATTGTCGAGCAAATCGACAACTAGCTTGACTATCACGACTGTTGCGGCAAGCGGCAGCCATACTAAAAGGCCGGCAATGATATATTTTCTAAGTGTGCCCATTTACCGGGAGATTTTAACCCGTATTGGCGCTGTTGTTCTTGGACGCTGTTTTTGACGATTCTTTGTTTGCAGATGTTTTACTAGTGCTATCTGCCTTTTTAGCGTCTGAATCAGTCGTTTTATTGTTGTCAGACCCATTGGCCTTATTGGCCTTAGTGTCTTTGCTTGGTTTTTTGTCTTTAAAGTCGGTTTCATACCAACCTGTGCCTTTTAATTTGAAAGCCGCAGCAGAAACCAGTTTGCGCAGACTGTTTTCACCGCACTCAGGACAGGTTTTAGCGGGGTCATCACTGATTTTTTGTAACATTTCCAGGCGATGCTCACAATGTTCGCATCGATATTCATAAATAGGCACTGATTAAGATCTCCAAAATTATTTTGCATAAGAATACAGCAGAAAACAGGGAAATGACCAACTAATATCGAGATCTTGCCAACCTTGTTACAGTTTATGTTTTACGCACAGGCATTTCTTGGGTATCATCGCCGCCTTTGCTGCACAGGCCGTCTGATCTTTGCCTGAGCAATAATCTGAAATCTCACACCGGGCCGTTAGCTCAGCCGGTAGAGCAGTGGATTTTTAATCCATTGGTCGGGCGTTCGAATCGCCCACGGCCCACCATTTT
>Ga0209630_10000071_pt1 | contig 119926 bp, 109 predicted proteins | sample COG_01_FD_184745 | JGI IMG/M metagenome (GOLD analysis project Ga0209630, IMG submission 184745) | Pelagic Microbial community sample from North Sea - COGITO 998_met_01 (SPAdes) (version 2) | ecosystem: Environmental > Aquatic > Marine > Neritic zone/Coastal water | place: Helgoland, sampling...
CATTAAGCGATCTGTATAATCGGTATCTGGATTGTCTGAAAACCCTCTTCCATAAAGATCGAGGACCACCACGTGAAATTCCTTTTCAATCAAAGCCTCATACGTCGTCTCCCATATATAAGAGGGTACAGAAAAGCCATGCACAAGTATCACGGTTGATTTTTGTGAATTTTTATTGGCTTCTTGGTAGTAGGTAAACCCACCACTCAGTTCAACGAAATGGCCCCCTTCTCTTTTTAATATCTCAGATCTAAAGGGGGCATTTTTTTCAAGATATTCGTATTGATTACTAGCAGGAGTAGCACAGGCGATCAAGAGTGCAATCAATGCGATGATGGGGTTATGTTTTCTATTAATTTTAGAGATGATTAAATTCATTAAGTAAATTTAAAATAACTTTTATTAAAAAGGGGGATCAACTATTTTACTCTCCGAAATAAGATAGTGTTAATTAGGAAAGGGCTATTTTTCAATTAACTATCTAATCTTTTCAGTTCTTCTTCTGAGCTATTTTTTCTTGTTTTTCTCTTTTGAATATTTTGATTACCCAAATTGATGCGATAATTGATACTCAAAACAGTCGTTTCCCATTTACCTCGAAATGAGGTCTTAATTTCTTCGTTTGGTATCTCGACACCTACTCTGAAAATATTGGTTTTTAAAATATCATTTAGTGAAATTCGAAGGCTCGATTGGTTGAATTTTTTTTCGAAACCAACATTAACAGCTCCATTTGGTTTTATTTGGCCTGTCCCAAAAGGCTCTCCAGAATTGTACCAGCCGGATAATTGTAGAGTTATTTTATGTGCCAGTTCATAGGTTTGAAATAAACTTAAATTTAAACTTTTGGATTTTACTGAAAAAGTATTTTTAGTAAATCCTGCTTGAATATAAAATAAATTTGCTGCAGCATTTAACTGTATGTTCCACCAGTCAGTTATCGTGAAGGGTGCAGAAAAAGACAAATTAAAATTATTTCTAAAATCAAGATTTTCAGAGGCACTTACCTGTTTGTCACCGATAATTCTTGGCTGAAAAAGGCCAATTGAATTTTCGTCATGACTGTATTGGAATGACCATATGAAGGAATTAAGCATATATTCAAGTCTAAATGCGTTTGTAAAGGCGGGTAATAATGTAATATTCCCGGTAGCCAAATTATTAGGGTCAAGGAAAAGTACTAAAGGGGCTAATTGAAAAAAAGTGGGCCTAGTTATTCTCCTACTGTACGAGGCTACCCAACTATTTTTATTGTTAATTCTATGATTAAAAAAGATACTAGGGAACCATTTATTAAAATTGCGATTCACTATATTTTTTTCTGTACGCGTATCAATTTTTGTAATTGTTTGCTCCTGCCTTATACCTAATTGGATATCAATTTTTTCAGAAGCCTTGATTTGGAACGAGGCATAACTAGCATATATATCTTCTTTCATTTCAGCATAGTTTGTCAAATCAAGATCTTGAATCCAAACTCCATTAAGAATGGTATCAACACTTGCATCATTTTCCAAGTCTGAAAAAGTTCTTTTTATACCCGCTTCAAAAGAGAAAGATTCATTTATCATACCTTGATAATCCAAAGCGAATGTTGAAATCTGAATTTCAGTGTCTTTTCCAGTACGTATTTGTCTTATATTATCTGTATTTCCAATTTTATTATAATGGTTTATTTTATAATTAAGGGGATTTCTTGCATTGTAAATAATTTTATCAAAATTAGCTGTGAGACTATTACCACTATTGAAATTATGTTCAAAATTTAAATTTCCTAATAAATTTTGCCAATTATTATACCCAATTACATTTTGCGTCATTTCATCATACGGATTTGCTTCAAGGATTCTGGTGATATGACCAGTTGACTCCAAATCTAACTTATGATCAAAAAGGTTGATTTTGAAACCGATACTTGTTTTATCGTTTATGTTAAAATCAAGCCCAAAAGTCCCATTTTTATCGGAACTGAAAGGGAGTCTTTCATTTATTGAATTAGTTAGAAGAATATCATTACCAAATGGAAGTTGCCAGGTACTTTCAAAGTCTTGTGTCGAATAATTATTTCGGATAGACAAATTTCCAAAGACATTGATACGGTCATATTTTGAGTTTAAATTTAAAGTACCGCCATACTTTCCACGATTACCATACCCTATGAAGGGCGAGATACTTCCATTTGTACCCATATTTTCATTTTTTTTCAAAACAATATTGATCATACCTGCATCTCCTTCGGCTTCATATTTGGATGAAGGAGTAGTTATCAGTTCAATTTGCTTCACGTTTTCGGCATTAATCCCATTCATCATTTCTACCAAGGCCTCCATTGGAAGACGCGTTATTTTTCCATTGATCATGATTTTTACGCCTTGTTTACCGACCAATGAAATTGCATTATTCATTTTATCAACTGTGACACCGGGTGATCGCTGAAGGACATCAAGTAATGAACCTCCCGAGCTACTAATATTATTTTCTACATTGATGACGGTTCGGTCAATTTTTTGTTCATATAGTGGTTTTTTTGCCTTCACAATAACATCATTGAGAAGTGCAACATTCTCATAAAGTTTTATTTCACCTAGCTTATAGGGCGAATTTGCTTCCTTGATCTTGAATATGGGGGTAGAAAAATCTAAATAGCCTACAGAACTTATCTTGATGAAATAATCACCTGCTGAGATATCTTCAAGTCTATAATGACCGGATTCATTGGTTACTTGACCTTTTATTAATGAGGAGTCTAAGGGATCAAGCAAGAGTACACTTGCAAATGGAATTCCCTCTCCACTTTCTGTTATTGCTATTCCACTAACTTCTAATTGTCCATAGCTTAGACATGGAAGGACATAAAGTCCAAAAAGAATTAACTTATACATTATGATTGGTTGATTTTGGTTGAAAATGTAAACTTTTGAAAATTTTAAATATCAAAGAGTAGCTAAACTTTATATTTTTGGAGTGCTGGTAGGAGACCAAAAATTATTAACGAGTATCACTTAACTCGCTTTTCATGACATCTAAAAAAATCAATTGTATTTAGGATGTAGTGGGCATAGTTTTTATTTTAGATGATAGAACAATTAAATTAGATATAAAGATAACAACTATCATTAATAAATAACGGGTTGGTAATTGTTATCTGGTTTAAAAGCCCACCCAATAAAGGCGTAATACTGCATATGAGATGTGTTAGATAAGGAGCAATGCTATTTGATAAATAGAGGCTTTTAGATTCTAATATACATCAAAAATATACTAATGATGTCTGTTAATATCTTAGAATCTGTCTTATTCCTTTTCTTATTTTTCTTTCAGCTCTGCCTGCCTTCCCAATCCATTAGTGGGGGCTTTCTCTTTATTCAGGAGATCAGTTACGGACTTGATGTATATAACCCAGCACAAATACTGCAGGAGCATTCCAATTTAGGCATACTTCATTGGAGGCATAACTGGATTGCACATCTTGGTATGCCTTTGCTGGAAGTGTAGAGTTATAAGTCACCTCCTGCTGATCTTGACGATCGCCATTAGGGCCTCCAACGATAAAACCAGGAATGGGCATTAGTATCTGATCAGCCCCACTAGGCCGGTGATGAGGAAACTTCACTCTTTTTGAGCCAAAACCTGTCAAAAAGCTATAGCCCGTTGCATTTTTTCCAAAAATATAATCTGTTATTTGTTCGGCACCCATCAAATACTTTTCATCAGCCGTAAGCTGATGTGCCAGACATAAAAGTAGGGCTTGATTGAGAACGTCACTGTTTGACCCCCATTCAAAGGTATTCAATGCGATACGATAGGGGTGATGATTGATGGCCTCTAGCAAGCTGTCGCAGAGTAACAAATGCTCATTTTTAAGTGTCTTATAGAGTTTGGGATCTATGAGTTCTTGATGAATTAATAGCGAAGCGAAGCCCACATTTCTCGTAAAAAACTTCCAGCTATTGGTCAGTTGGTGCTGATAAGTTTCTTTGTTTGATTGGAGGTAGTTTAAATACATTGTTTCTTGGGTAGCAAGATACAATTCTGCTGCCGCCCAATAAAAGTCGTCGGCAAATTGAGCGTCTCCATATTCACCCGTTTTAACATCATCAGGATTGGAAAAGGCCACCTTTGGATTAAATTGAGCCCATTTCCAAGCTTTTTCTGCTGCCTCTAAAGCCTTTTGAGACCAAAACTCATTTGTGGGTGCCAACAATCGGGCCGCCTGAGCAAGCACAGCAGCAAAATCTAAGCTAGCAGCGGTCCCTTTGCCAATCACGTAGCGATCCAAGTCATAAGCTTCTGGAGAAACAAAGCCACTAAAATTTTTGGCAGTGAGCTTATGAAAGACCCCACCATCTTCATCTTGCATGGTCAGTAACCAATCTAATTCATATTTAAGTTCATCTAAAAGGTCGCTGATCCCATTTCCACTTTCGGGAATATGGAGGGCCTGGTCTGTAACGGCCTGCGGATAGAGCGTACACAATAGCAGCATTTGACCAGTCGATAAGGCACCGTTGACTACATATTTACCATAGTCGCCAGCATCATACCACCCACCGGGGGAAGCCAAGAATCCACTGGTTTTGCCAGAGGAAGGATGATAGAAACATTGGATGTCTGGATGTCCTGCAGCTCGATGAAAGAGGGAATCAAATTCCTTTTCAATGGGAAGGGATGCCCGCTGAAAATAATAGCTTTTGATAGAGGCATGCCAGGCTTCTTGGTAGAGATTGGCCTTGATTTAAAAGGGGTAAGAAGCGCTTTCATTCACGACGACCTGATAGGTGCCGGAGGCCTCAAAACTACTGAAATCACCCATATATATCGCTTCCCCAGATGGCCCCCAATTGCCATTGGACATTACGCGACCCGTATAAACTGTTTCTTGCTGGTTATTGAGCAATTGAAATTGCGTCGCGGCTGTGTCTGTGAGTATAAATTGCTTATTTGATTTTGGATGATATCCAATCTGATTCAATCTGATGTTTTCATTGACAGATTCCTCGCGTTTCGGTGTGCTTGATTGACAACTAAATAGGGAAAGCATCAAAAAAAGATGAAGGGTATTTCTCATGTTAAATCCTATTTTTACGATGATTCAAAAGATTAAACGCTTACTTCATGACAAAAGGGAGGTTACAATTCACTCATTTTGATGTCTTTAATATTATCATCATAAATTCGATCAATGAGGAGCATCCTAGGGTCAATAGCCGCTCTCATCGGTAATGAGTCCACTTCGAATGTGAAATTCATGTGTTCTTGGTCAATCAATACCCTTTTTTGATAAAGTAATAGTTCCTCCTCTTCATCGGTAAATACCCCAATATCGATCCAATCATGGATGGCTATTTTAGTTTCATTCCCGAGACTATCGGCACGCATTTTATATGACTCAATTTCTAGCGTAACCTCAAACTTTCCATTTTCTAAAGGGGCATAAACGGCTGATGTCATTCGATTGTCATATAAAGTAATTTCTTTAAACCAATCGGTTATCAGATATTGTAAAGAGTCGGGTACTTCTTTCTCTAAATATTTCATGAAGTCCAACGAGGTCGGATAGGGTGGAGGTTGATATTTGTACTCCTCCAAAAACCCTTGCATCGCCCGATTGACTTTTTCCTCACCAATGTAGTCTTGCAAGGCATACAAGATGACAGCGCCTTTTCCGTAATGAATATAGCTCTGATTTTCAACCTTATATAAGGGTTGTTCGGCTTCAATTTCACCGCCCCGTCCTCTTAAGTATCTATTATGATCGTATTTTAAGAATTCGCGCATTTTCATGGGCGTTTTGGAAATACTTTTCATGGTCATCAATGCCGAATATTCTGCAAAACTTTCACTGAACATCGTCGCTCCTTGCATGTTCGCACCTACGATTTGATGTGCCCACCACTGGTGCGCCATTTCGTGTGAAATAACGGCATCTATTACATTATTTTCTGTTTCGTCTTCGAGGTTCACAACAAAGCCAAAAGCCTCAGAATAAGGCATGGTTCCGGGGAAGGCTTGTGCAAAAGTAGCATACCTTGGAAATTCTATAATGCGACATTGTTTGTGCATATACGGTCCAAAATTTTCAGTGTAGTAAGCCAAAGACCTTTCTACCGCATCCAACATCATTTCAATATTCACATGATGCTTAGCGTCATAATAAATTTCAATGTCTATGCCTTGCCACTTCCTTTTAGCGACTTCATATTTTCCCGATATGAATGACATAAAATGTTGAGAAGGATGGTCCAATTTGTACTGATAATAATTACGCCCCTTTTCTTCCCAGTATTTGGTCAGTGATCCGGGTGCTATGGCAATCTGATCTCCTGCGGTAGATATGGTGGTCTCAAAATTGATATAATCCGAGGCGCCTTGAGACAAGTAGTTACGCATGCAGTTGGCACCACAATTTGCTTCGAGTTTAGGCATTCTGATTTTAGGTTTTAAATCATATTTTTTGCGCGTATTTTTTTCCGAAAGTTCTTGCCCCTCATCATAGCCCAATGAGGGAAGTATTTCAAAATTATTTAAAAAAGTACCATTATTGATAATACTGGTACTACCTCTGCCATTTTTAAAGCCTTTAGAAATATATTGACTGCTTACGATCATTTCCATCGTATCTCCGGGAAGCATCGGTTCATCAAAACCAAAGATTAGATAGCCCATTTCTTTATCCTCAAAAACGATCTCAGCATTTGGGAGCTCAAAAGCAGGAGACCAATCTTTATCAACATTGAAGTGAACAGAATCAATTTGTACCTGAGTTTCATTGACTATTTTAAAGATGGCTTTCATATCGACATTACGTTCATAGGGGAATAGATCAATGTTATATTTGGCATCTACAATTTTGGGGAGCGGCACATTTTCGTATTTTTTATACTTCTTTTCATAGTTAGCAGCCATCTGTTCATATTCATCATTGGTTTTATAAGGGTTTAATATTTGAGTGTTATAGAAAACAAATCCAGTGACTACAAGCCAGACAAATGCGGTACCAAAAATGAGGGGTCTGTAATTTCTAGGTACTTGTTTTTTTGCAATATTTAATCGGTCTTTTAAGGAACTGCGCAGTCCTCTATTCCATAAGGCTCCTGCAATCAATAAGCACAAAATTGAAAATAAAATCCAATAGAGATTAAACATCATGGCACCATAGAGGCCGGGTCCAAAGGCGTTCATGTCAGAGTATAGTGTGGAGGGCCCTGCTGCGATCGTAAGCATGAAACTGGAGACATCAAATATTTCTAAGACAATGCTCCAAATGAAGATCACGGCAATGGAGACAAAATAGCCAATATATTTATTGTTGACCAAGACTTGAATGGTGATCATGACTCCGCTCCAAATGGCATAGGCCAAGAAATTGGCATATAAGAAATCTAGGAAATAGACTTCCAATTCGATCCGAAAATAGCCATTGACCAACTGATAGACAACGCCACAAAAAATGAAAAAGAGCTGCAGTAAGACGGTAAGGCTGATCAAGGATAAAGTTTTGGCTGCTAGGCTGATTAAGGAGGTATGTGGGGTTGCGTCAATGACTTCATGAATTTTACTATTTCGGTCCCGCCAAATCAGTTCGCCACTAAAGAAGACCAAGATAATGATCACAAAAAGACTGGCATTCCCATCAATATCATCAATCAATTTGTAGGTTAAGGGATAGGATTGAAGGCCATAATACTCGAAACCTCCAATAAGACCAGTGATGAGAAGTATGGCACTGAAAAGAAAGAGAATTCTGAAGGTGACATTTTTGACTATACTTAAGAAGTTCATCAGGAAAAAACTCTTAAACTGCAACCACACGCTGGATCGTCCAAAGTCAATTTCTAGGACTGGGAGGATGAATTTTTCTGTTGACTTTTCTGTTGCTTTCTCCTGCTTTTTGATCCGTTTGTTTTTTTCTTGGAAGGAGAAATTGAGATAAGAAGCCAACAGTATGATGCCCCCGAAAGAAATCCATATCAGACGATTCCACAAAAGGAGACCACTAAAACCAGGACTCAAGGTGTTTTTTTCAATAGGAGTGTAATATTTTGAATAAATAGAATAAGCGCGAATACCAAATGTGTCCGAAAGGGCACCTAATGTTTCGTTGTTAATGTCAGAAATTAAGTTACCAGAGATAATGTAGCCCATGATGATGGCCAAAGCACCGACAAAAGAAATCACCGTACTTTTCCAGATATTGGCCAAAGCGAAGATGACAGATCCTGCGATGAACATATTGGGCAGGATAAAAAGAAAATAATTGTTGGTAAAGGTTTCCAGATAAAAGCTACCAAAACGATCAGCATCAATCCAACCAAACAGTGGGGCCGCGATAGAACCCAGCGCAGCGCCCAGAAAAACACCAAGTAAGGGAATCGTGGACAGTAGGAGGGCCCCACAAAATCTCCCGAAGAAATAACTTGATTTCTTTAGAGGAGTACTGAACAAAATTTCATTGAATTCATTACTAAAATCCCTCAAGGCCGCATTATTGTAAAAAGCGGCAGCCATCAATAAGCCAAAAATGGTCATTACGGTAGTATATACCGTGATCACATGGGGCGCATTTCTAAGCACATTCCCCACAGAACCTCCGATTTGGATATTATCACTTGCGGTGGCCCCAAAGGTCAGGAGTGCTAGCAGACCTAAGAAGATATAGATCATCGGCTGCTTTAATGCATTTTTTATTTCAAATAAAAAGAAATGCTTGAACATAAAAGTACGGTTTTAATGATTAAACAAGTTGATGAGATGTATTTATTTTCGAAAAGAAAACATCCTCAAGATTGGGTTTGACTTGTTCAAAATCATTTTTTGGATCGGTATCACTATAGACATGTATGAGTGGTTTTCCACCCACCATTTTATTGGATATAATTTGGTATTGCTCGGCGTAAGTATCTAAGTTCTCTCTGCTTACTATTTTTTGGTACACTTTTCCTTGCAAGGCATTCATAGCATCATCAGGGGAACCATGATAAACGATACGCCCTTCATTCATGATGGCCATTTTGGTACAAAGTTCACGTACATCATCCACAATATGGGTGGAAAGAATCACAATGACTTCTTTACCCACATCCGCCAATAAATTATAAAATCGATTTCTTTCTCCTGGATCTAAACCTGCGGTAGGTTCATCGACGATAATGAGTTTGGGATTACCCAATAAAGTTTGGGCAATGCCTACGCGCTGTTTCATACCTCCTGAAAATCCTTTGACACTTTTTTTCCTTTGATCATAAAGATTGACTTTATTCAATAAATATTTTACCACTTCTTTCCGTTCTGAAGTCTTGGTGATACCTTTTAGAATTGCCAAATGGTTGAGCAATTGTTCTGCACTGATGCGTGGATAAACACCAAATTCTTGAGGCAAATACCCCAGTACTTGTCGGAGTTCATGGGGTTGTTGAAAAATATCAATGTCATTGAGTTTTGCCGAGCCGCTGTCTGCTTCCTGAAGCGTAGCTAGTGTACGCATCAGAGAAGATTTACCAGCCCCGTTGGGCCCTAATAAACCAAATAGACCATTTTCTATTTCAATGGATATGTCGTCGAGGGCTTTGACACCATTGGCATAAGTTTTGGAAAGGTCTTTGATAATTAATCTATGCATAAGTGAGATTGGATATTTGAGTTCAGTCTATTTCTTGACATTTTTCGTTATGCTGAGTTCCACAAATAGAGGATAATAAATTATTAATTTTATAAAAAAGGTCCGTTAATCACCATTAAATTAATAATGAGAATCGCGAGCAGAAGGTTGCATTTTCTCGAGCTAGGTAAAACTTACAATCATTTGTTTTTTAAAAAGCAAGTTATTCTTTATTGACTGTTTAGTTGTAAGAGCCTAACAAAAGACTTTATTAAACAAAAAATTTGCTGAAATTTGCAATTAAAAATTCGGAATATCAAATTAATTGACCTGAATTTATTATTACCTGTATCGAGATCCTTATTTCATAAGTTAAGATATCAAAGGCCAATATTTAAACATATTCTTTTTTTATTATAGTCTTTAAATAATGTCATTTTTGCCGTCTTGAAACATAAAAATTTAAAAGTGATCCCGGCAAGAATCGAACTTGCATCTAGAGTTTAGGAAACTCCTATTCTATCCGTTGAACTACGGGACCAAAAATATCAGCTGCGCAAAAATAGACATCTTCGTGTAATCTAAAAGGATTGTGGTTGTATATAGTTGGGATATATCTTAAGATGCTCTATCAAGGCCTCTTCAAAAATCAGATTTTTTAAAGCGGGCAAATTTTGTTTGGTTTTAGCAGAGATCATGATAGACTTTTTTTTGGTATCATTTTCTGGATGGGGGGTATCTTCAGTAAATTGATCAATTTTATTGTAAACATTGATTCTCTTGATCTGATTTCCACCAAGTTCCACCAGCGTTTGTTCTACCACCTTAATATGATCTTCGTACGCGGGGCTAGAAACATCTATAATGTGTAATAATAAGTCTGCCTCCCTGACCTCGGCCAGAGTGGATCTAAAGGAAGCGATCAAGTCATGTGGGAGTTTTCGAATAAAACCTACGGTATCAGAAAGTAAAAAAGGTAGATTATTAATTACGACTTTTCTTACTGTAGAATCTACTGTGGCAAAGAGTTCATCCTTGGCATATAAAGATTCTTTCCCCAGTAAATTCATCAAGGAGGATTTGCCTGCATTGGTATATCCAACCAAAGCAATTCGGACAATCCCAGTTCTGGATTTTCTTCGGGTACTTGCTTGAAGTTCTACTTTTGTTAATTGTTTTTTCAAAAGAGTAATGCGATCGCGCACCATTCTTTTATCAGTTTCGATTTCTTTTTCTCCAGCGCCTCCTCGCGTGCCTCTCCCTCCTCTTTGTCTTTCCAAATGCGTCCACATTCGCGTCAAGCGAGGCAATAAATATTGAAATCGAGCCAGTTCCACTTGAATTTTTGCCTGAGCCGTTTGGGCCCTTCGAAGGAAAATATCTAAAATCAACAAACTGCGATCATAAACCTTAATTTTCACCTCATTTTCGATATTTCTGAGCTGAGAAGGAGATAGCTCATCATCAAATATGATGAGGTTTATTTTCTCCATTTTGATAAAAGACTGTATTTCTTCTAGTTTACCACTTCCTACGTATGTCCTTTTGTCGGGTCGTTCAATTTTTTGAACAAATATTCGGCTTATGTTAATGTTTAAGGTTTTGGCGAGAAATGCCAGTTCATCTAAATGCTCTTTGACAAGTTTATCGGGAGTTTGTTTTTCAACTACCGCAATCAATACCCCTAATTCTGTCTCTTTTTTCGTTTGGTAGTAATCACCCATATTTTCTTGAAAATACTAAATTCTTCAATTATCTTCTAATTCCGCAGGATTGAATCATATATTTCTAAATTAGGTGTTATTACTCCGGAATACCATCATATTTTGGGATCTCGAAGCGGAAAGGTCATGAATATACGTACAATCTGATCAGACTTTAAGCTTACAAAGGTCTGTTATAGCTTTAAAAAAATCTGTCATTGTGTCTCTTAATTTACTGAAGGGGAGATTAATATGTGAGTAAATAGAGTTTCTTTTTGCCTATTAAGTGGATAACTTTTACTGGCATCATTTTAGTAGTGTTTAAATTTAAGTTAATTTTATCGATCATTCATTCTCAGACAAGCATGATGGAACATCACAGAAAAAAAGAAGAAAAAGAATTAGTCAAAAGATTTGAGGCGTATTTAAAAATGGGTGACAATCAATATTTCGATGAGGATGATTTCTTGGCCATCACTAATTTTTATCTGGAATCAGATAAAATCAAGTGGGCATTGAAGGCTTGTGACTTGGGACTAAAGCAATATGCGTATTCTACTGATTTAATTGCAGATAAGGCTGAAATTTTAACTAGAATGGGTAGGCTGACTGATGCCATTTCTTGCATAGACCATGCCTTAATCTATGGACCCAATGATGTGGATCTATTGATGCAGAAAGGCTCATTGCATACCATATCAGGAGAATACTTATCCTCAGTAGCCTGTTTTAGAAAAATTCTTCCTATGTCAGAGGAACGGGATGAAATTTTGTATCACATAGGTTTGGCTTATCAAGGATTAGAAGATTTTGAAAAGGCCACAGAAGCTTATAAAGAGGCCATGGAATTTAATCTAAATAATGAGAGTGTACTCTATGAATTAACCTATTGCCTAGAAATTATGGGAGCTTTGCAAAAAAGTATCCCCTACTATCAAAAGTTTATTGATACAGACCCCTATTCTGAATACGCCTGGTACAATATGGGCATTGTTTATAATAAGCTGAAACAATTTGATAAAGCAATTGATGCGTATGAGTTTGCTGCAGCCATTGACGAGACTTTCAGTAGTGCCCATTTTAATATGGGAAATACCTATATGAATCTCCAAAAATATGATAAAGCCATAGCCTCTTATTTGTTGACTTTGGAATACGAAGGACCTGGACCTGAGCTTTATTGCCACATGGGGGCCTGCTATGAGAAAATGGGCCAGTATGAGATAGGCATCCGTTATTACACAAAAGCATCCAAAATTGATCAGCTGTATCACCAGGCATGGTTTGGAGTAGGGACTTGTTTGGCGTTCAAAGAAAATTGGCTAGAAGCTACTCATTTTTTTAAAAAAGCCATAAAAATAGATCCGCTCAATGAAGCTTATTTAAATTCATTGGCGGCATCAGAATACAGTTTAGGAAACAGTGTGTCAGCGCTTGAGACTTATGAACAATTAAGTCAATTGGAATCCGTAAAGCCTGCCGTTTGGCTGGATTGGTCTCGTATTTATTATGATCAAGGAGATTACAATAGGGCATTGAGCGTCATAGATAGGGGCTTATCGGAAATGCCTGATGAGTCTACCTATTTATATCGAAAGGCAGTCTATTTACTAGCCTATGGAAGGTACAAAGATGCCATGATCTTTTTAGAGCAGGCGCTCATTTTGAACTACGATGGGCATGCGGAAGTTTATGCTTTTTTTGAAGACTTAACGACGCAAAAAGCACTTTTTAAAATCATAGATCAGTATAGAAAAGACGACCATTAAGTGGATTAAATTTTAAAATAAAGTATTTTTGCATTTAATTTTATTTTCAAAAATGAACTACTTTTTAAAGAACATCCCTGATCGTACAGAAAAGCCACGTGAATCAGGATATACCATGGTGATGGACAAGGGACTTTCGTTACGTGAAGCAGAAGATATGATTGATTCTTCGGGTGATTTCATAGACATTGTGAAGTTGGGTTGGGCCACTTCTTATGTCACCTCCCAACTTGATCAGAAAATTAAGTTATATCAAAATGCCGGGATACCCTGTTATCTTGGAGGCACCCTTTTTGAAGCCTTTGTGATCAGAGACCAATTTGATGATTACATGAGAGTTGTAGACAAATATAATTTGGAACATGTGGAGGTAAGTGATGGTTCGATCACCATGGCCCATGACGAAAAATGTGATTATATTCAGAGGATATCAAAAAATTACACCGTGCTCAGTGAAGTAGGTTCTAAAGATGCGGCCAAAATCATCCCACCATACAAGTGGATCGATCAGATGCGAACAGAGTTGGATTCCGGTGCATGGAAGGTCATCGGAGAAGCGAGAGAAAGTGGAAATGTCGGGCTTTTCAGAGATTCCGGTGAGGTAAGACAAGGTTTGGTTGAAGAAATTTTAACTCAAATACCCAAAGATAAAATTTTATGGGAAGCACCTCAAAAAGCCCAGCAAGTTTGGTTTATTAAGTTGTGTGGAACCAATGTTAATCTCGGAAACATTGCGACCAATGAAATCATCCCACTAGAAACGATACGACTGGGTTTACGGGGCGATACGTTTCACGATCATTTAACTTCCTAAGATTTGTGAAAAATGCAGCAGGTCTTTTTCTGAAAGGAGTCGCTATGGGTGCCGCAAATGTAATTCCGGGAGTTTCTGGGGGAACAATAGCCTTCATTACGGGCATTTATGAAAGGTTAATAAAGGCCTTAAAATCTTTTGATCTGTCCCTATTGAGCTCATTAATGCAAGGGCAGTTTCGTCAAGTGACTGAAAAAACAGATCTCAAGTTTTTGTCCATACTTTTTTCAGGAATTGCTGTAAGTGTTTTTAGTTTGGCGTACCTATTAGAGTACGCATTACAATTTTATGAAGTATTTACTTTAGCCTTTTTCTTTGGATTGATTGTGGCTTCTACTTTGGGTGTAGGGAGACAAATAAGTAAATTTTCTTTGGGTGTTTTAACCACTTTTGTGATTGGGTTTATTGTGGCTATTTCCATTGCATTTCTAACGCCAGCTGCTGCCAATGATCATTGGCTCTATGTGATTTTATGTGGATTGGTTGCCATTTCTAGCATGATTTTGCCAGGGCTATCGGGTTCTTATATTTTATTGCTGATGGGTAATTACGTTTTGATGCTCCAATCTATCAGTCATTTCCATTTTAAATTTTTGATTCCTTTTGCTTTGGGATGTTTGTTGGGTTTGGTGATTTTTTCAAGATTATTAAATTATTTATTTAATCATTTTAAAGAAGTAACTATTAGCTTATTGACAGGATTCGTAGCGGGGTCTCTTTTAATTATTTGGCCTTGGAAAACGACCAATTACATTACGATTGAAGCACGACAAAAAGCAATAGGCTATGACTGGTATTTTCCAAGTTTCGATGCCGATTTCCTCATTGGAACGGTGCTGATGTTGTTAGGATTTGCTGTGGTTTTTGGAATCGAACGACTGGGAGCAAAAGGCTAATTACATTAGAACTCTATTTATGAGTTCAAGGAATTTTACCTTAGTACAGTACTTTAGATAATTTGATATGAAGCGTTACGGACTTATAGGTTATCCTTTGGGCCATTCTTTTTCGCAGAAGTATTTTTCGGAAAAGTTTGAAGGTCTCAATATTTCTCACTCCCATACATACCATGTTTTTGAATTAGAAAGCCTCAGTGGTTTTCCTGATATTTGGGATCGCCATCCAGATTTGGAAGGGGTCAATATTACCATTCCTTATAAAATTGAGATTATGCCATTTTTAGATGAAATAGATGACTCAGCAGCGGGAGTGAAAGCAGTCAACGTGATCAAAAAAAAGGGGAATAAACTTATAGGATATAATTCTGATGTTTTTGGGTTCAAACAATCTTTAGATGCCTGGTTGATGGGGGTAGAAGTGGAGGCTTTGATTTTCGGCTCGGGGGGCTCTAGTCTGGCAGTTCAGGCAGGCTTGCAGGCACTCAATATTCCTTTTAAAATTGTATCTCGTGAGGTCACAAAAGGGGACCTGACTTACCCGCAATTGCATCATGAGCCATCGATTATCGATCAGCATCATTTGCTCATCAATACCACGCCAAAAGGAATGTCTCCTAATAATGAGGAGGGGCCGCCGATTCCTTATGATAGGATCGATCAAAATCATTACTGTTTTGATTTAATATATAATCCTGAAGAGACCTTTTTCATGAGACAAGGCAGACAGAACAAAGCGCGAACCAAAAACGGATTAGAAATGTTGAAATTACAAGCTGAAAAATCATGGGAAATTTGGAGTAATAAATAATGAAATTTAAATTAATCTCCAATTTTGAACCCAAAGGAGACCAACCTCTGGCCATAAAAAAACTGGTAAAAGGCGTGGAGTCTCAAGAATCAAATCAAACACTTTTGGGAGTAACGGGGTCAGGTAAAACCTTTACGATGGCCAATGTAATTGCGCAGACAGGACGACCCAGTTTGATACTCTGCCACAATAAAACTTTAGCGGCTCAGTTATTTGGTGAGTTTAAGAGTTTTTTTCCAGAAAACGCGGTAGAGTATTTTATTTCTTATTACGACTACTACCAACCGGAGGCTTACATACCCACTACAAATGTGTACATAGAAAAAGATTTATCTATCAATGATGAGATAGAAAAATTAAGGTTGAGTGCCTCTTCAGCTTTATTGTCAGGTCGGAGAGATGTCATTGTAATTGCCTCTATTTCATGTATTTATGGGATTGGTAATCCTGAAGAATTTAGCAAACACGTCATGCATATCCAACAAGGGGATGAAATTCCGCGAAATGTCTTTTTGCTGAAATTGGTCGACATACTTTACAGCAGAACAGAAACGGAATTTAAGCGAGGTACTTTCAGAGTGAAAGGAGATACCGTAGATGTATTTGTGGCGTATGCTGACTTTGCTTATCGATTCATTTTTTGGGGAGAAGAGGTGGAATCGATTCAAAGAATTGATCCCCTGTCTGGGACCAAAATTTCAGATGAAAAATCGATTGCTATATTTCCAGCAAATCTTTTTGTAACGGGTAAGGACCATCTCAAACAGGCCATCAAGGAAATACAAGATGACATGGTTGAGCAGGTAAAGTTCTTTGAAGATGAACGGAGTTTTTTAGAGGCCAAAAGAATCAAGGAGCGGACGGAATTTGATCTTGAGATGATCAGAGAGATTGGCTATTGTTCTGGGGTAGAAAATTATTCGAGGTATTTTGATCGAAGAAAGCCAGGATCAAGACCTTTTTGTTTAATTGATTATTTTCCTGATGATTTTTTAATGTTCATCGATGAGAGTCACGTATCCATCCCTCAAGTACGTGCCATGTGGGGGGGTGACAGAAGTCGCAAAGCCAACTTAGTAGATTATGGGTTTAGGCTACCTTCCGCACTAGATAATCGGCCTTTGACCTTTGCTGAATTCGAAGGCCTGATAGGTCAAACTATTTATGTCAGTGCTACACCCTCTGACTACGAGTTACTTGCATCTGATGGGGTAGTAGTGGAGCAATTAATCAGGCCTACGGGATTATTGGATCCCATGATTGAGGTAAGACCTAGCCAACATCAAGTGGACGATTTGATGGAAGAAATTACAAAGCGTATACAAATGGGAGATCGCGTTTTAGTGACCACTATTACTAAGCGTATGGCGGAGGAACTCTCCAAATACTTATCTCAAATGGGAGTAAAGACTAAATACATTCACAGTGAGGTGGCCACCTTAGATCGTGTTGAAATACTAAGAGAATTGCGCCTAGGAATTTTTGATGTTTTGGTGGGGGTGAATTTACTCAGAGAAGGATTGGATCTCCCCGAAGTTTCTTTGGTAGCCATTATGGATGCTGATAAAGAAGGTTTTCTAAGAAATGAAAGATCATTGATTCAAACGATTGGTCGTGCCGCGCGGAACGACCATGGACTGGTCATCATGTACGGCGATAAGATAACAGGATCTATGCAACGAGCGATAAATGAAACTGCACGACGTAGGGTCATTCAGAAAGCATTTAATGACAAGCACAATATCACACCTCAAACGATATTAAAAGATCGCGAGGCTATCATGAGTCAGACTTCGGCTGCAGACAGTAAGAAAGGGCCTAAATCTTATCAAAATGAGATCGTATCTTCCCTAGCGGCTGATCCTGTTGTGGCCTTTATGGATTTGAATCAGCTTAAGAAATTTGGCCTTGAGACCCGAAAGAAAATGGAGAAAGCTGCCCAGGACTTGGATTTTGTGGAAGCCGCCAGATTGAGGGACGAAATGCTTGAGATAAACCGTATGGTCAAAGAGGAAAAAGTATGATCAGTTTTTGAAGTAAGCGCTGATCAATGCTTTGAGATTTTCAGGTATCTTCACAGGCCTTCCATTGGACATGTTAATAAAGGCCAATGTCGTTTCCCCAGTATTAAGTAGTTGTGCTTCTTCATTATAAATTTCATATTCATAACGAATGCGCGCTCGGGGCATTTCAGGAATGCTAATGATGATTTTTAGTAAGTCATCATATCTGGCGGGCACATGATATGAGGATTGCATATGCAGTACAGGCATACCTACACCACTGCTTTCCAAATTTTTATAAGAAAAGCCTAAGTTTCTGAAAGATTCTACCCGTGCAACTTCGTAGAAAGCGGCATAATTGCCATAATAAACAAAACCCATTTGGTCTGTATCGGCGTATCTTACTCTGAGCTTTACTTCTTGTTGAAACATTATTTATAAATTTTTTTCTTATTCAGTGCTAGATGCAGTAATCGGGCATTTTTATTATGTTGTGATAAGGTTCGGGCAAATATATGATTTCCTGTAAAGTCTGGATTTGCGCAAAAGTATAAATAGTCACTCTTTTCATAATTTAATACGGCTTCAATGGCTGCAATCGAAGGGATGTTTATGGGCCCAGGAGGTAATCCTGCATATTTGTAGGTATTGTAGGGAGAATCTACCTGCATGTGTTTATAAAGCACCCTTTTGATAGTATAGTCCCCCAAGGCAAAAATCAAGGTTGGATCTGCCTGCAATTTAATATTTTTAGTGAGTCGATTGATATAAACGCCGGCTACCGTCGGGGCTTCATCCATTTGATTGGTTTCCGCATCAACAATTGAGGCCAAGACAATGACTTCTTCTGGAGTTAGATTTAGCGTCGCGGCCTTAGCCAAGCGCTCTGGATTCCAAAATAATTTGTAGGCTGAATAAATCCGGTCGAGAACCACAACCGGTCGGTCAGTAATGTATACCTCATACGTATTGGGCAGAAACATACACATAAAAGTTTCTTTGGTGAATCCATAAGACGATGCCACATTACTGTTTAAAAGGTTTGAAATCATGGTTGCCGAATCAAATTCTAAGTAAGATGCGATTTTTGATGCGAGAACCTCTAGACTTCGGGCATTTGAATAGGTTAATTTGATCGGAACTTGATCCCCGGATCGGAGCATATTTATTGCATCTTTATTGGACATATCCGCTTGAAGCAGATAAGATCCAGGTTTGATAGATTGATCGTAACGCTTCAATTTTGACAAAAAACTAAAAGATACCAAGTCATTGACAATACCTAGATCATACAATGAGTTTTGGACATATTTAAAATTAGCTCCCGTAGGAATATTGAAAACAAGGTCCTCTTTATTTATCAAAATATTTGGGGTATAAACAACTTGCCAAAAATAAAAACTGAAAGAGGAAACAAGCATACTTCCAATGATCAACCCAACGGCAAGGAAATTTTTATTTTTCATAGTTGGCAAAAGTAGTGATAGAAAACATTTTCGTACATTTTTAAATTGAAACGATTATAATTACAGCTAAATGGCAGCATCATTTATTCGTCTTTATGAAGAAAACCCTGATCCCCGAAAGATTACTCAGATTGTAAATGTACTCCGCAGCGGGGGATTAATCATATATCCTTCGGATACTATTTACGGTTTAGGATGTGATATTTTTAATCAAAAAGCAGTTGATAGGGTCAGAAGAATCAAAAACATAAATGATAAAAAGATGGATTTGGCTTTTGTTTGTTATGATTTAAGTCATTTATCTGTTTATGCAAAAAATGTTTCCACTCCTGTGTTCAAATTGATGAAAAGAATATTGCCAGGTCCCTACACCTTCATTTTAAATGCATCGAGTAAAGTGCCCAAAATTTTGAAAGTAAAAAAGAAAAAAGTGGGAATAAGAATTCCTAATAATCGTATTCCGAGAGAGATAGTTCAAGAGCTAGGGAATCCCATCGTCACTACTTCATTGCATGACGATGATAAAATATTAGAATATGCCACAGATCCTGAATTGATTTATGAGCAATATAAAAATCATGTGGACTTAATTATTAATGGGGGATATGGTGACAATCAAGCCAGTACTATCATAGATTATTCAGGAGAGGAGCTAGAAATAATTAGGGAGGGGAAGGGTGAGATAAATAAATTTCTCTGAGCATGAGAAGATCAGCTTTATGTATTGAACTGCATTATCTGGCAAACTTAGAATTCTTCACCAGATTGATTAATTCAAAAAGAGTTATTCTTGAAGTTAGCGATTCTTTTATTAAGCAGACCTATCGCAATCGATGTTATATTATGGGACCAAATGGGATTCAAATGTTAACGGTTCCTGTACATTATCATAAGGAAACAATTTTCCGTGATGTCACCATTGATTATCATCAAAATTGGGTAAAAGATCATCGAAAGGCAGTTCAGGTGGCCTATGGGAAGGCTCCTTTTTTTGATTATTTCTATGATTTATTTGATCAAATTTGGGTCTCAAAGCCTGAGTATCTTTTGGACTTGTCAATGTCAATGATGACAGTTTGTCTTGATATCTTACAAATTGACAGGTCATTTAATTTCACTTTTCTTTATGAGCAGGAGATTCAAAAAGATGTTTTGGACCTTAGAAATATAATTTCTGCTAAAAAGTCTACGAAATCAAGGAGCTTTTACAGGCCTATATCCTATATTCAAAACTTTGGCAGTAATTTTGTAAACAATCTGTCTATTATAGATTTGTTAATGTGTGAGGGCCCCAACGGCTTAAATATTTTACAACAGTCCACTAATGACTAAAAGTTGGAATTATACTCATAAATATTTGTTTAAAAATAGAATATGCTCGTTTTAAAGCAAATTTGAGTTTATTTTTACAATCATAGAGATTCGCAAAAAAAGCCGATTATGGAAGCTAAGTTTTCAAATAGAGTAAAAGAAGTTATTTCATTGAGTAGAGAAGAGGCCCTTAGACTGGGTCATGATTACATCGGGACAGAGCATCTATTGCTGGGTATGATTCGCGAGGGAGAAGGAGTCGCCATAGGTTTACTCAAGAAATTAGGTGTTTCTTTAGACGAGTTAAGAAATTCGGTTGAGCAAGCAACCAAAGGGACGACCACAAGTAATGTCAAGAACTTGGCAAATATTCCATTGACACGTCAATCAGAGAAGGTGTTAAAAATCACTTATTTAGAGGCTAAAATTTTTAAAAGTCATCTGATTGGAACGGAACATTTATTACTCTCAATTCTTAGAGATGAGGACAATCTAGCTACACAGATTCTTGATAAGTTTGAGGTAGGCTATGATGTGGTTAAAGAAATGCTAGAATATCAAACCGAAAATCCCTTGGCTGAATCGGATATCAATGATCCCGACGATGATGGAGGGAAAATGTTCGGGGCGGGTGCTACTCCAGGAAGCGGAAGAGGAGAATCTTCGGCTAAGGGGGGTGAAAAAACCAAGACTCCCGTGTTAGACAATTTTGGAAGAGATTTAACAAAATTGGCTGAAGAAGACAAAATGGATCCCATAGTAGGTCGAGAGAAAGAAATCGAACGCGTGGCTCAAATTCTCAGTCGTAGAAAAAAAAATAATCCCATATTAATAGGGGAGCCGGGTGTTGGTAAAACTGCGATAGCTGAGGGCCTGGCCTTGAGGATCGTTCAGAAAAAAGTATCTCGAGTATTATTTGGAAAACGAGTGGTTACTTTGGATCTGGCCTCATTGGTTGCTGGCACAAAGTATAGAGGGCAATTCGAGGAAAGAATGAAAGCAGTCATGACTGAAATAGAGAAATCTCCAGACGTGATCATATTCATTGATGAGTTACATACGATTGTAGGAGCGGGAGGGGCTTCGGGATCATTAGATGCCTCCAATATGTTCAAACCGGCCCTAGCACGTGGAGAGATTCAATGTGTAGGCGCCACTACTCTCGACGAATATCGGCAACATATCGAAAAAGATGGAGCTTTAGCAAGAAGATTCCAAATGGTAATGGTGGATGCGACGACGCCTGATGAAACCATACAAATTTTAGAAAATATTAAAAATAAATACGAGGAGCATCATAATGTCATCTACAGCAAAGAGGCAGTTAAGGCCTGTGTGACCTTGTCAGATCGATACATAAGCGATCGTTTTTTACCGGACAAAGCGATTGATGTGCTTGATGAAACAGGTGCACGTGTACATATAAACAATATCAATGTTCCTGAAGCCATCGTTTCCTTAGAGACGCAAATAGAAGCGGTTAAGGAAGACAAAAATAACGTAGTCAAAAGCCAAAAATATGAAGAGGCAGCTCAGTTAAGAGATAAAGAGAAAAAGTTATTGGCTGAACTCAAGATTGAAAAAGATCAATGGGAAAAAGAATCTAAAAGCAAACGTTACCAGGTAGATGAGGAAAGTGTGGCTGAAGTCATCGGTATGATGACGGGAATTCCGACGAATAGAGTAGCCCAAAAAGAAGGAGAAAAGCTTCGAAATATGAACGAAGAACTTAGTCAAAATGTGATTGGTCAGGATGAAGCAGTTACCAAACTGACCAAAGCTATTCAAAGAACACGGGTGGGTCTTAAAGATCCAAAAAAACCGATTGGTTCTTTTGTCTTTCTTGGACCCACTGGAGTAGGTAAGACTGAAATGGCTAAAGTCTTGTCTAAGTATCTTTTTGATAAAGAGGATTCATTGGTACGGATCGACATGAGTGAATACATGGAGAAATTTTCTGTAAGCAGGTTAGTTGGAGCACCTCCGGGATACGTTGGATACGAAGAAGGAGGACAATTGACTGAAAAAGTACGGCGAAAACCTTATTCAGTCGTTCTTTTGGATGAAATAGAAAAAGCACACCCGGATGTATTTAATATTCTGCTGCAGGTATTAGATGATGGTGTGCTTACCGATGGACTGGGTAGAAAAGTAGATTTCCGCAATACGATTGTGATCATGACTTCTAATATTGGAGTCAGAGATCTTAAAGATTTTGGTGCAGGAATAGGTTTCGCGACGCAATCTAGAAAAGACAATAAAGCTGAAGTGATCAAGTCCACTATTCAAAATGCCTTGAAAAAGACTTTCAGTCCTGAATTTTTAAATAGGCTCGATGATGTCATTATTTTTAACTCACTTGAAAAGGAGCACATTCATAAAATAATAGATATTTCTTTGGGTAAGTTATTTAAAAGAATAAGTGATCTGGGTTATCAAGTTACGTTAACCGAAAGTGCAAAGGATTTCTTATCTGAAAAAGGTTATGATCCTCAATTTGGTGCGCGTCCGCTCAATAGAGCGATTCAAAAATACCTTGAGGATCCAGTAGCCGAAGAGATCTTAAAAGGAGAGATTAGCGAGGGAGATGTCATTCAGGCCAGTTGGGATAAAAAGTCTGAGGAACTTTCTTTCAAGCTTAAGAAAAAGAAAACTAAAGAAAATAAAGAGCAATAGAAAAGTGCTGAATATAGGAAGTTCAATAACTGCCTAGATATTTTCTAAAAAACCATTCAAGGCTGAAAAGGATTATAATTACGAATAAAAGCCACTTGAGATCAATCAGTTTAGTGAAGTCTTGAATGCTGTGAAGTATGCTTTTTGCCTGTGAATCCCGAAGATCTCTGATCAGTGAATCAAGCTCATTTTCATGATAAAATCGTCCCCCTGTATGGTCAGATAGATCTTTGAGAAGGTCATGATTAGCTGTAAACGTAGCGCGTTCCAATTGGGCATCTTTAATAATGAATTGTCCTTTTGATGATAAATTTTGACCATTAGAGACCGAGAGAGCTTCATAAAAATAGATTCCTTTGCCAAGTGTACCAATACTCAAGGTTTTATTAGCATCGCTACCTATAAAATTAAAGATACTTTCCGATCTATCTTTTTCCTGAAATACCTTCAGCGTTATGCGATTGCCTGCTATAGGTTCATAGATGTCGTTGTAGGACTCCGAGGTAAATTGAATAAGATCACCACTTTGAAAAAAGGGCGTAATAGGTTCAAATATGAATTTGCGTTTATCTGATTGTACACTGAGGTATTGAATGGATTTAAGGATGATTTGATCAAAAAGTGAAGAATTATTTGACATGGCGAGTTCTTGTAATCGCCAATTCCAGATGCCCGTTCCATAAAAAACACCATATTTTGAGCTGCCATTATCAAAAAAAGATAAAACAGGCTTGTCTATGTTGAGATTACCCACCCTTTGCTGAAGCAAAATTTCATGAGTACCCAAGTTATAAGATCCATAAGGCACCTTCAGAGTTGGATAATCATTAAACTTATCCAAATAGGATCGATTGAGTTCAAATTTTGTGAAGTTAGGGTTGTAAACGGGCTTAATAATATCTTGTTGATTTCCTGATTGTTCAATAGCGATATTGGTTTTGGAATAGAGCCGATTTAGGTTTGATTTTTTACTGAGGATATATAAAAAGGTCGGACTACCAGAATAGTTAAGTGTAGGAAAATTGTCAGAAAAAGCTTGATGATGAATGATGACATCGAAGGTATCACGGGGCATTATTTTTGTTAATCCTGGGATATATATTTGAGTTTGGTAGTTTTCACTCTCGGCTAGAGCCATCCGAATGGCCCTGATATCGGGATGGGGAGCGGGTGCTACCAATAGTATTTTCTCTTTTCCTTCTACGATCTCAATGAAAAGATCTTTTTCATTATTTATCGTATTTATTTCGCCGGCTTCTGGAGGTATTTTTATGCGTAAATGCTGAAGGCCAAATTTATCGGCATCCATTTCAAAAGTAACCTTCATTTGCGAAGATAGAACTAGATTTTGTTTACTGATGATTCCATCCTCATCAGATAAAATGATGGTCTTTTTCGTGCCAGTGTAACCTGTGGCGTCGATATATACTTCGATGGGAAATCGATTTCCTTGGTAGACGACTTGATTACTGCGTACCTCTTTGATCGCAATGTCTTTTCTGGTTGTGGTATCGCCCAGTCCTAGGCTATGAATAGGAATCAAAGATTGTCTGTAAGAAGGAGAGAGTCCCTGATTGTACAAACCATCTGAGATCAACAATACGGCCGCGAGGTTTCGTGTCTCTAAGCTTTCAAAACTTACATTAAGTGCTTGGGTTAAATTAGTAGACGACGCATCAAAGCGTATGGGGATCTCGGTACGCGCCTCTAAATTAAATACCCATGGCTCAAAATTAAGGCCACTTATTTTTTCATCTATTTCCACAAGTAATTGATTCATATTTATGGAGTCTTCATGCTGCATCATAGATAGTGAATGATCCATAACCAAGGCGATGATGGGTTTTTCGATGACCTGGGTCAGGTGGTTGATCAAAGGATTTAATAAAATTAAAAAAATTATTACTGTGGCTATAATGCGCAGCGCCCCGAGGAGTCTAGAGACATAAGTTACCCATGGGTTTTTTTTTGCATACATCAAATAAGTAATGCCCGCAATGAGTATTGTTGCGGGTAAGAGCCACCATGCATTGGTTAAAAATACAAACGAAGGATCTCTCATAAACTTAAAACCTGCTGATAAGGAAGTAGGGTGGATATAATAAAAGGGAATTACTCAAGTAAGTAATCCACCATTTACTTGCAATACTTGTCCCGTAATATAAGTTGAGGAATTCGAGGCGAGAAAGACACAAGCATTTGCGACATCTTCTGGACTTCCTCCACGTTTTAATGGAATGGAATCACGCCAAGTTTGGACTACTTTTTCATCTAATCCTGCGGTCATTTCTGTCTCAATAAACCCTGGAGCAACTACATTACAGCGAATGCCTCGAGAACCCAATTCAAGGGCGACAGATTTTGAAAAACCTATGATACCCGCCTTTGAAGCTGCATAATTTGCCTGACCCATATTTCCTTTAATACCGACGATTGAAGACATATTGATGATTGATCCACTTCTTTGTTTCATGAGGGGCCTAAAGGCTGCTTTTACAGTATTAAAACAGGATTTTAAATTAATTTCCATGATTTCATCCCACTGTGATTCGGACATTCTCATCAATAGGTTGTCTCGGGTGATTCCTGCATTATTGATCAAGATATCTAACTTTCCAAAATCGCGGACCACATCAGCAATTAATTCTTGGGCAGCCTCATAGTTGGAGGCATCTGATCTATAGCCTTTGGCATCTACACCTTTGGCTTTTAATTCTGCAACTAAGCTTTCCCCTTGCTCCACACTGGACAAGTAGGTAAAAGCTACATGTGCCCCTTGTGCAGCAAATGTATGGGCAATGGCCCTTCCTATTCCTTTTGAAGCACCGGTAATCAATGCTATTTTTCCTTCTAATGCTTTCATGTAAAATTTATAATTTATGCTAAATTAAATAACAGAATTAATATACGACTATCATCGCTCATCTTAGTCATTTTAATTGTTAACACTTAGATTTGCAAACGAAACGAATTAAAGCATTTATTAGCATTTAAAAAAATTATATGGCTTCACAATATGATCTAATCGTAATCGGAAGTGGTCCGGGAGGTTACGTAGCGGCAATTAGGGCATCTCAGCTCGGTATGAAAGTTGGGATAGTGGAAAAGGCAGAATTAGGGGGTGTTTGTCTCAATTGGGGGTGTATACCCACCAAAGCACTGTTGAAAAGTGCCCAAGTTTTTGAATACATCAATCATGCAGCTGACTATGGGATATCCGTTAAGGAATCAACTGCGGATTTTAAAGGCATGGTCAAAAGAAGTCGCGAGGTGGCGGATTCTAATAGTAAAGGGATTGACTTCCTCTTCAAAAAAAATAAAATTGAAGTCATAAAAGGTCACGGAACACTTTCTAGAGGTAAGCAGGTAAAGGTGACAGATGCTGCCGGCAATACAACCAATTATGAGGCTAAAAATATAATTATGGCTACAGGCGGACGGGCAAGAGAACTACCTAACCTACCGATGGATGGTAAGAAAGTGATTGGGTATAGAGAAGCCATGACGCTGTCTGAACAGCCGAAAAAATTGGTTATTGTAGGCTCTGGAGCTATTGGTATTGAATTTGCCTATTTTTACAATGCCCTAGGTACGGAAGTTACCATAGTTGAGTATTTACCCAATATCGTACCGGTAGAAGATGTAGATATTTCCACAACATTGGCACGAAGCTTCAAAAAGAAAGGGATCAAAATCATGACTCAATCAGAGGTCACCAAAGTAGATATAAAAGGGAAGGGATGTAAAGTAAGTGTTCATACCAAAAAAGGGGAAGAGATTCTAGATTGTGACATCGTATTATCAGCAGTAGGCGTGTCAACTAATTTGGAAGGTCTGGGGATCGAAAGTCAAGGAATAAAGATTGAAAAGGGCAAAGTAGTGGTTGATGAATATTATGCCACCAACGTCCCAGGAGTTTATGCCATTGGAGATATTGTTCTGGGGCAAGCACTGGCACATGTAGCGTCAGCAGAAGGTATTATTTGTGTTGAAAAAATTGCGGGGCAATCTCCACAACCCTTAGATTATGGAAATATCCCAGGATGTACTTATTGTTCTCCTGAAATTTCTTCTGTCGGGATGACTGAAAAAGAAGCCCTTGCCAAGGGATATGAAATTAAAGTAGGTAAGTTTCCTTTTTCTGCGTCAGGAAAAGCAAAAGCTTCTGGTGCTACCGAGGGGTTTGTAAAAGTTATATTTGATGCAAAATATGGGGAATGGCTAGGTGCACACATGATTGGCGCGAATGTCACCGAGATGATTGGTGAAGCGGTGGTCGCCAGAAAGCTGGAAACTACAGGGTATGAGATTATAAAATCTGTACACCCCCATCCAACGATGTCAGAAGCCATCATGGAGGCTGCGGCTGATGCGTATGGCGAGGTGATTCATATGTAGCAAATTATAAATTTAAGGAGTTTTTTTGATGGGATCTAGAACCTATTCAGTTTCGTTGAATCTAGAAAAGTGGGTCTGAATTGTACTGCTTTAGGAGATCTATTAGGATCTTGTTTAAGAAATTAATAATAATTCAACGTTGAGGCCTCAAGGACAGGATGCGTTCTCTTATCATTCGAGCCATTCGATTAAGCACATAAAAATCCTTTTAATTCCTGAAATCTAAGTTAAGGTGCTTTTTTTTAAAAGCATTTTTAGTGGTGGGCATTGCGATATAGGAAGATCAATGCGTTCGATGAAGCTATGAAATTCTTATCTTGAAGGAGGCCAATTAATGCCGTGATAAAAAGGCTTGGGGAATACTTTTTATTGTTTGGTAATCTAAGATAACCCCTATTTTAATTCGAGAGATTCAGCTTTTGCATGAACTCCTGTTAAAAACTTTATGCAACAAAGTCAAGGCTCACTAATCCTATTCTTTGTCGAAAAAGTAGGTCTTAAAAAAACGATTTAATTGCTTAGTTTCTACTAAAAATCCATCATGACCATAATTACTTTTGATAATGGCCAATTGGGCATTGGGAATATGTTCAGATAAGAATTTTTGTTCTTCAACTGGGAAAAGTACATCGGTATCAATACCGACCACCATCGTCTTGGATTTGATCCGTTTGAGAGCATCTTTGACTGAAACGTCGTGCCGCCCAATATTGTGGCTGTCCATGGCTTTGGAAAGACAGTAATAGGATTCACTAGTGAACCTTTTTTGAAGTTTGGATCCCTGATATCTTTGGTAGGATGAAGCACTGAAATCATCCCAACGGCCATCTTCATCTTTTTGTTTTGCTTCAAAAGTATTGTAATGGCGGTAGGAAAGTAGGGCAATGGCCCTAGCTGCAGCGAGTCCTTTCGCTGAATCTATGTTATCCAATGCCATCCGCTGGGCTTCATTGAAGGCTATGCCCCAAGGGGAGTGTACCGCGTTGGTAGCAATCAGGTTGATATTCTCAAAAAGATTAGGTTCTTGTACCGCCCATTCTAGGAGTTGCTGACCCCCTAAGGATCCACCGATTCCCAAATTAATCCGCTCAATTCCTAGTTTTTTTCGGAGCAGCTGATGTCCGCTTACGATGTCTCGAATCGTAATGAGAGGAAAGTTGAAATCTTTTGGACCGGTCGATCCATAACAGGAGCCCAAGACATTGGCACAAATAACAAAATCTCTTTCAAGATCAATAACCGCATGGGTTCCAAATAACCCTGGCCACCATTCTGTAGGATCTGCGTTGCCCGTTAGGGCATGAAAGACCCACACCACATTAGACTGATCCCCATTGAGACTGCCCTGTGTTGTATATGAAATCGTAACTTGAGGAAGGACCGAGCCTTCCTCAAGTAGCAATGGATCATCGGAAACAAAAGTTTGTGCCTTAGGCAGTGGTAAGAGGGCTTGTTGCATGTACTTTGTCCAATGCTTGTTGAAAATCAGCTTTAATGTCTTCGATATGTTCTATACCTAAGGATACTCTTAACATATTAGGATGAACCCCCGCCGCCAATTGATCTTCTACAGATAGCTGTTGATGGGTAGTTGCTGCCGGTTGAATGATCAAAGTCTTGGCATCTCCCACATTGGCGAGGTGACTGACAAGTTTAAGACCATCTACCAAATTGGTGGTATCCTGCTTTTCTCCTTTGAGGATGAAAGTAAGTACACCGCCAAATCCCTTTTTGAGATATTTTTTGGCTAGATCATGATAGCTGCTGCTTTCTAATCCTGGATAATTTACAGATTCTACTGCGGGATGCGCTTCCAACCATTTGGCCAATTTCAATGCATTTTCAACCGTCCGCTCTACACGTAGCGAGAGCGTTTCTAAGCCTTGTAATAATAAAAAAGAATTGAAGGGACTCTGCGCGGGACCAAAGTCTCTTAAGCCTTCGACACGTGCTCTAATAGCAAAAGCGACATTTGGGAGACCCAGGGGATTATCGATCCCAAATACGTCAGCAAAAATCAATCCATGATAACTGTCAGAAGGTTCTGAAAATTGTTTGAATTTACCATTACCCCAATTGTAGTTACCTCCATCTACGATGACGCCTCCTATGGAAGTTCCATGTCCACCGATCCACTTAGTGGCGGATTCTACTACCACAGCAGCACCATGCTCAATGGGTCTAAATAAATAACCCCCAGCACCAAAAGTATTGTCTACCACTAAGGGGAGATCATATTTTTTGGCCAATGAGGCAAGAGCATCAAAATCGGGAATGTTGAATCCGGGATTACCCATAGTTTCTAAATACAACGCTTTGGTTTGATCATCGATTAAGACTTCGAAGTCTTCTGGCTTATCAGAATTAGCGAAACGCGCCTCAACCCCTAATCGCTTAAATGCATTTTTAAATTGATTGTAGGTACCTCCATAAAGAAAGGAAGTAGACACAAAGTTATCTCCTGCTTCTAAAATGTTGTTAAGTGCAATAAACTGCGCAGATTGGCCAGAAGAGGTGGCCAATGCAGAGACGCCGCTCTCAAGTGCAGCAATTCTTTTTTCGAAGACGTCGTTTGTTGGATTGTTTAATCGGGTATAAATATTACCAAATTCTTTAAGCGCAAATAGATTGGCACCATGTGCTGAATCTTTGAAAGTAAAAGAAGTCGTTTGGTAAATGGGTACGGCTCTTGATCGGGTGGTTTCGTCGATTTCTTGTCCGGCGTGTAATTGTAAAGTATCAAAATGTAATTGTGACATGGTAATTATATGTTTTTTATAAAAAAAAGTGAATTATTGAAGTAGTGTGATGAGTTACTTGGACCTCACTACTGAGGTAAAATTTATTTTAGCTCAGTAGAGTTATGTATGAATTCGCGCGAGGCGCATATCCTCATGGTGACAACAGCAACAACTGAAGAAAGCCACTAATAATGGGAAATCCATTCTACCTGCAAGTACAGCTAGAGGTAATTGAAATTTTAAATTCTGTATTATTATCATAACCATCAATTTATTTGTCAGGAATTAGCACCTGCCCCTTAGCAGAGGGGTTGCTAGCGCGTCAACGAGCCTGTCTCTTAGCGCTTCTTAATAAATCGAGCGATTTGTTCGATTCGATTTACAAACATATACACCAAATTTTATTTTACAAAACAATTGAATTTTTTTTTTTTAATTTGTTTTAAGGCATTTACATGCTGCTATATTCTGCGGGTTCAAAAAATTTGAATACATTTTTGATGATTGTATTTAAATTTATTCCTGTGAAATGGACAGTAGATTAATTAGATTCATAAGGATATATTTACCCGAAAACGTATTATTGTTTTCGAATAAGTGTGGAATTAATGGGTTTCTATTTTAGTTTGTAGTTCAAAGATGCAAACAGCTAATAGACTTAAGGAGGTTCAAGAATATTATTTCTCCGCGAAACTCAGGGAGATACGGGCCTTAGAAAAGGAAGGCAAAGAGGTACTTAACCTCGCTCTTGGGAGTCCTGATTTGTTGCCTCCCAATCAGGTCATCGAACAATTAAAAATGGGTTCAGATCTCAAGGGAGCCAATCAATATCAGTCCTATCAAGGGCTACCTGCCTTCCGCAAGGCAATCGCCGATTTTTCAAAAAATCGGTTGAGCATCGTTTTGAATCCTGAAGAGGAAATTTTACCTTTAATGGGTTCAAAAGAGGGAATTGCTCATATTTCATTGGCCTATCTCAATAAAGGAGATCAAGTTTTAATCCCTGAGTTGGGTTATCCTACGTACACTTCGGTCACCAAAATGGTAGAAGCGGAGCCGATTTATTATCCGTTGATCGAATCAGATGATTGGTGTCCTGATTGGAAGTTCTTTGACCAGTTAGATTACAGTAAAATAAAATTACTTTATCTGAATTACCCACACATGCCGACGGGGGCCAGAGCAACTCAAGAAATTTTGGCAAAGTTTGTGGACATAGCCATCAAGTATAAGCTCCTATTGATTCATGATAATCCCTACAGTTTCATTTTAAATGATCAACCTCTAAGTATTTTTTCAGTGGATGGTTCCAAAACATGTGCTTTGGAATTGAACTCTTTGTCCAAATCCTTCAATATGTCTGGTTGGCGGGTAGGCTGGTTGTCAGGAGCTTCAGAGAATATCAAGAATGTATTACGGATCAAAAGCAATTTGGATTCGGGTATGTATCAACCTATTCAGCGAGCGGCAATCGTCGCTTTGCAGCAGGATGAGAGATGGTTTGAGCAATTAAATCATACCTATAAGATCCGTAGAAACTGCGTTTTTCGTCTATTAGACAAACTTAATTGTACCTATCGAAAAGCACAAAGTGGTCTGTTTGTATGGGCGCAAGCACCCGTGATGGATGTCGATGTGCTTATTGATGACCTACTTGTGAATAAACATATTTTTATTACACCAGGACATATTTTTGGAGCCAAGGGCAGGCGCTATTTGAGGGTCTCCTTGTGTGCCCCCACAGAAGTTTTTGAGCAAGCTATTTTGAGATTATGAAGATTTCTATCATTGGTTTGGGATTAATAGGGGGCTCATATGCCTTATCGCTCAAGCAACAATTCAAAGACTTGACTTTGTATGGTTGGGATCAGAATGAAGCACATAATTTAGCGGCCAAAAAACATAACATTATTGACGTGAGTTGTCGCTCATTGGAAGAGGCTTTTGATCAGGGTGACTGGATCCTATTGGCCATTCCCGTAAATGCCATAGAATCTTCCCTTTCTGGCATGTTGGATATGCTGGCCCCCCATCAATTGGTAATTGATTTTGGATCTACCAAAGAACATATCTGTAAAGTGGTTGAAGGACACAAAAAGCGAGATCAATTCATTGCGGCACACCCGATTGCAGGTACTGAATACAGTGGACCTAGTGCAGCCTTTTCGACCTTATACAAAAACAAAGTAATGATTGTTTGTGAATCGGAAAAGACAAGGCCAGATTTTCTGAGCGCTTTTAAAGTCCAATGCGGCGTACTGGGTATGGTAACCATTTATTTAGGTGCTGCCGAACATGACGTTCACCTAGCCTATGTTTCGCATTTGAGTCACATCATTGCTTTTGGGCTGTCCCATACGGTCCTACAAAAAGAAGCGTCCGCAATGAAAATTTTGGATTTAGCAGGGTCAGGTCTGGCGTCAACGGTAAGGTTAGCCAAAAGCTCTCCAGAAATGTGGACGCCCATCTTTATTAATAATCGTAGTGCCATTTTGGAGAGTTTGGATGTGTATCTCGAGAAAATAAATGATTTCAAAGCGCTACTCGCAGCATCAAATGGCCCAGGGATTAGAGCATATCTTGAGAAAGGCAGAGAGATCAAAAAAATTCTCAAATGAGGACTACTCCTAGCCGGCCAAAAAATTCTAAATAATCAAACGCGAAGGGTCGAAATACCTCCATCAATCGCCATGATTTGACCTGACATCCACTGTGATTTCTCAGAGAGCAAAAACTCAACGACCTCAGCCATGTTTTCACTGGTCCCAATTTTTTTTAAGGGATGTCTTTCTGCATTGGCTTGTTTTTTCTCATCACTACCCAATAATTTTGAGGCTAACGGTGTATCGGTGAGCGAAGGGGCGATGGCGTTGACTCGAATTTTAGGGGCCAATTCAGCAGCTAAAGATCGGGTCAGACCTTCAATAGCCCCCTTTGAAGCAGCTACTTGTGTATGAAAGTTAAAGCCTGACTGAACGGCGACCGTTGAGAAAAATACAATGGAAGCACTTATTGATTTTTTAAGATGGGGTAGGATCGTCTGAATGATCTTGATGGCACCCATCACTTGAAGTTCAAAATCAGCTCGAAAAGCGTCAAGTTTGATTCTATGGAAAGGCAATAAATTGATACTTCCAGGGCAATAAACCACACCATCAATGACCTCGGGAAGTATTGAAAGATCTAGAGTATCCGACAAAACATCAAATTTGAAGGTTTTGATGTTTTGAGCGGTAGGGATATTCCCTTGGTTAAAAGTTGCTATGACTTGATAATTTGGGTCATTTGTAAATTTTTCAATTAAAGAAGCTCCAATGCCCGAAGATCCACCAATGATGAGAATATTTTTCATATTTATATTTTATACTAATCAAACACGGATCAAGCTGAATTAGTGCCATTCTTTTTTAGAAAAAATGAGTTTATTTTGGATGCTTATATTTTTAATACCTTTTTCAAGACAAGAATTTTTACTTTTGTAGATAAAAAACTGATAGGATTTATGAGAGTTGCGCTTACTATTTTTATTTTTTGTACCCTAAACATGATTGTGCGGGCACAAGAATCCTATACCAGGCAAAAAATCACCCCTAATATATCTATGAAAATATCTGATTATTTTCAAATCATGCCCCCCCAACAATTACTTGATCGTTATGCTTCTTCAAGAATTCCGATAGCGATGTTTACGACCCTTGACGGAAGGGCGGACCTAGGGATCAACCAGACCGCCACCCAATGGGGCCCCAACGATATTGATATATTATTGGATTTTTATAGAGCGTCTATTGCCAATCTTTATTCCCAAATTAATTTTATTCAAAGTAAGATCATAAGGGTAGATGATCGCCAATTTATTGTTTTTGAGTTTTTAGGCGAAGTAGTAGATCAAAGTATATTGGGTGGAGTCAGTTCAATAAAAAAATACAATTACATTCAATATGCTCTTTACAGGGGCAAAGTCTTGTTGTTTAATTTCAATTGTGCCGCTAACGATCAGCAAAAATGGCAGTCAGTTGCTAATGAAATGATGTCAAGCATCAGATTAAAATAATGTTGACCATTCACAGTGATGCCCATTTTATGCAGCAGGCTTTACTTCAAGCTGATTTAGCGGATCAGCAGCTAGAAATACCTGTAGGCGCCGTCATCGTCTGTGAAAATAAAATTATTGCACGAGCACATAATCAAGTCGAACAACTACAAGATGTGACCGCGCATGCGGAGATGTTGGCCATTACGGCAGCCCAAAATCATTTAAGCTCGAAATATCTTGATCAATGTACCATGTACTTAACGTTGGAACCGTGCACCATGTGTGCAGGGGCTCTTTTTTGGAGTCAAATGGGAACCCTTGTGATAGGAGCTCGAGATTCGAAACGTGGGTTTAGCCTACTGAAACCTGTCCCACTTCACCCCAAGACAAAGGTAAGTTTCGGAATGCTAGAGGCCGATTGTGAAGCTAAGATCAAAGACTTTTTTAAAAAAATGCGGGATAAACAGAAAGAACGATAAAATTGAACGTTAGCATCTCATATTTTGTTATTTTTACTCATCTTTTTCACCTTTTACTAAAACATTATAATTATGGCATTTGAACTACCTAATTTACCCTACGCACACGACGCATTAAATCCACATATTGATACGGCCACTATGGAAATCCATCATGGTAAACACCATGCCGCATACATAGCAAAGTTAAATGCAGCGGTCAGCGGAAGTGGGATGGAAGGAAAATCTCTTGAAGAATTGATTAAAAATCACATCAACGTCGCAGCCGTCCGCAACAATGGAGGAGGACACTGGAATCATTCTTTATTCTGGACGGTGATGAGCCCAACCGGTGGAGGGACACCTCAAGGGGCCTTAGCGGCAGCCATTGATGATGCTTTTGGCTCATTTGAAAAATTTAAAGAGGATTTCAGTAATGCTGGAGCGACTCAATTCGGTTCTGGATGGGCATGGCTTTGTGTCGGTAACGGAGGCAAGTTAGAAGTTTGCTCAACGGCCAATCAGGACAATCCATTGATGCCGGGTCTGGGATGTGAGGGGCTCCCTATTTTAGGTCTAGATGTCTGGGAGCATGCCTACTATCTCAATTACCAAAACAGAAGGCCAGATTATATCAATGCCTTTTTTAATGTGGTCAATTGGGAAGAAGTGAGCCGCCGATTTAACGAGGCCAAATAATCCATCAGAAATAAAAGAACCGATGCATTGCTAGGTTCTTTTATTTTGATATTTCTAAATTAAGCTTACCTAGAGGTCTTTCAACCGGATGTTCATCATCACAGGATTGTGATCTGAATACTGAAATTTCAGATTGAATCCTTTCACTTCTATAGCTTCGATATTTGGAGATATCAAGTAATAGTCAATCAGGGCAACAGATGTCCTGCCGTAATCCAAGACATCCACCAGACTTCTGCTCGTGGGGACTGTAGGGTCAAAAACCCATTGCCAGTTCCCAGGCATAAACTTTTCATCAATTTGGGAGGGTTGATAAGAGGTGCTAGGTAAGACGCCCGCAGCTATACTTACCTGATCATTACTAACGCCGGGTGGATTTTGGTTCCAATCACCTCCGACCACTACATAATTTCCTTTTTCATATTCTGCCAATAAAAATCCTTTGAGATAAGTCATTTCTAGAGGCTTCAGATACCCTCCGTCGTACGCTGAATTATGAGTGTTGACCACTACCAGTTCTTTGCCTGAGATCAGCGATGTAGGATATCGTTGAACGGACATACAACGATCAAGATGAAAAAGATAATCCGGCCAACTGTATTTTCCTGGATATTGATAACGATTACTGCTGATAGGATTATACGTGGAAAAACTACTCAATCCACTGGCCACCTTACCTAATACATTCCATGGATTGAATAACGGTATAATCACCCGAGCTACTTGATAGTTGAATGCAAAATGTTGTGAGTATCCATTTAACTTTGCTGATATTAAGTCATGCTGATTTCGATAATAGCTTCGCTTGGAAGATCGATCCACCTCCTGTAGCAAAACAAAATCCGTTGGATTTGACTGAATAAAGTCAATGATACCCTTTAAGTTTTCATCCACGAAAGCCTCGGGCGAGCGTACCATTTTTCCATCAGAAAAGAAAAAACTTTGATTGCGATCATAAAAAAAATTAGATTTTGCACCTAAACCGGCAAACCCTATATTCCAATTTAAAAAACTAAGTGTAGGTGAAGTAATGAGGGTGTTTTCATTCTTACTTTGAATGTTTAAAACCGTTTTTTCAGGAGGTTCAAAGTCGGTTAAGGTAGCATGAAAAAGACTCACGACTACGTAGAAGAGAAACATAATTGGGAGTAATAAAACCCACTTTATGATGGGCCAGATTTTTTTAATTTTCAAAATAGAATGCATTAAGTGAAACTCAATATATTTAATTTAAAAGCATTTAGAGTTATTTTGGTCTAATTATTCATTAAAGTATCCGGATGAAAAATCAACAAAAACACTTACCTGCCATCTTTTTAGTATGTAAATTTGAACATACGATAATGATAAGATTCCGTTACTTGTAGGAACGACCTAGCCTTTGACGACCATTTTTTTTAAAATTAATTTTTATAAAATGAAAAGAATGAAAATAATATTTTATTCGATTCCTTCTTTGTTGCTACTGATGGTTGGGTGCAACACGGAAGAATCAAAAATAGCGGAGCCAAATAATGACCTGGTCAATTTGAGTACTTACGAGGTTATTCAAACAGAAATATGGGATCAATCTTGCATTAGCTGCCATATGACAGGGGCCTCATATGCCAACCAATCTGGACTTATTTTAACTGCAGATGTTTCTTATGAGCAGTTAATGAATAGAGTGCCTAACAATGTTGCGGCAGCCGAAGATGGTTTATTGCTGGTGGGTGAGGAAGGCTATGCTAGTTTGCCGAAAAGCTTTTTATGGGAAAAAATTAATGCCAATGACATGGACCATTTTTATCAAGATCATCCAGAATATGGGGCGATTATGCCGTTGGGAGATGACTTTTTGACCAATGGTGAACTGGAGTTTATCCGCCAATGGATTGAGGCAGGAGCACCTGAGACGGGTCAAGTAGCGAGTCTGGAATTATTGACTAATGAAGCCAGATATACTCCGACTCCTTTTGAAGCACTTGCTGTTCCTGAAAGTGGTTATCAATTTCATATCGAACCTTTCACTGTTGGACCGGGAATGGATCGAGAAATATTTATTTACGAAAAATTAGATAATGCCGAACCCATTTACGTTAATCGGGTAGAAATTACTATGCAATCGGGGAGTCATCATTTTTTAATCTATCAGTTTAATAATGGACTCTCTACCTTTTTGTACCCGCCGGAGGGAGCAACCAGAGATGTTTACGATGCGTCGGATAATTATGTAGAATCAGTCTTATTTCATCTGCAGTTTCATGACTTTGTGACAGGCACGCAGTGGCCCAAGATGGATTATCATTATCCTGAAGGTGTCGCCTTCAAGATACCAGCCGATTTTGGATTTGATTTGAATAGCCATTATGTAAATAAGGGCACTGAGGATATTGAAGGCGAAGTGTATGCCAATTTGCATACGGTTCCAGAGAGTGAGGTGGTTCATGTGGCTAAGTTGTTAGATATAAATAATGATGATATTTATATCCCAGCAAATACCTTGCAGCATAAAGTGGTTTATGATTTTATCGCTGAAGAGGAAATGAATGTTTTTCAGCTCTTTTCCCATGCACACAGCAATATGACTGAGTTTAGAGTGTATGCTGTGGGGGGTGAAAATGATGGGGAGTTGGTTTATATCACTTATGATTGGGAACATCCCCCAATCAAGGAGTTTGATCCACCATTGGTACTAGAGTCCGGTCAAGGATTTAGACTAGAGACGACTTATGATAACCCAAGTTCAAACAGTCTTCGATTTGGCTTGAGAAGTACAGATGAGATGATGATCTTATTTGGTGCTTATTATTAATTTTTTTTAGTTTTTCACTAAAAAAGAAAGGTCCAATAAGTTATACTTCATTGGATCTTTCTTTAAAAAGAGGGCTTCACTTCTTTAAAGAATAGGCCAAGGATATTTGAATCATAGAATTTTGAATGGCAGTTGAAGCGGAACTGGGGTCATTGACATCTGAAACACCAATATTATACCTTCCATAGACATCGAGTCCAAAGGGCAGATCCCATCCAATACCTAGATTTACAGATATATTAGAATTTAATAACTCATCTTTTATGTTTATCTCAGCATCGGTAGAATGTGTAATCTGCTTGGCAGACATCAAATAGCCAAACTGGGGCCCAAGTTGGAAATTCAGACCAAGGGGTAGGTAGAAGCGCAGCATGATAGGAATGTCCAAATAGGCAGATTCTTGATTTTTATTGGTAGAACCATCATTGAAATCTATAGTCTGAAACGAGTATTGAAGTTCAGGGCTAATACCAATAAATGCAAATTTGAATTTGGCAAAAACTCCGGCATGATATCCCGAAGCACCAGACTGCTCCAAATTAGTGCCGATGACGGCGTCAGAGGTAGGAATATTTACCCCTCCTTTTATTCCGAATTCGGCTTTTTGAGCCATCAAGCTTCCAGAAGCTAATAAAAACCCTAGAATCAATATGTTTATTTTATTTTTCATTTTTTTCAAAATTTATGTGAATGCCTGAATAGTTTGTATAATTCATGTCGACAGAGCCTAATTAATGGACTAACTAACTCAGGTAAAGGTAAAGGTAAAGAAAAGAGATTTATTCAAGAGATTTGAAAATATGGATGACTTTTTCCATTTGATCATCATTAAAATCTAAATGCGTGACCAATCGAATAAGTCTTGTACCAAAACCAATGGCCAGCAAGCCTTTTTTTTCTAATTGATCAAGAAACATTTTTGTTGAGCGATCTGGCTTTAATGCTATGATGATGATATTTGTTTGGACGGGATAGAGTGCACTCACAAAAGAAAGATTTTCGATAGCTGAAGCTAAGGTTTGTGCCCTTTTATGATCATCCTTGATTTTATCTAGGTGATGATCCAATGCATACGTGCAAGCTGCGGCGAGATAACCCGCTTGTCGCATGCCCCCGCCCATGGCTTTTCGAACTCTTTTTGCCTGATTTATAGCATCTTTTGTACCGATCAACATGGATCCAACAGGGGCCCCCAGACCTTTGGAAAAGCAAATGGAAATGGTATCAAAAAGGGTACCATAATCTGCTGGAGTCTCCTGTGATTCAGCCAATGCATTGAACAATCGGGCTCCATCCATATGTAATTTCAATTCATTTTTTTTACACACAGTTGCAATTTTGATGATCTCCTTAAAGTCATAAATAGCACCTCCCCCCTTATTCATGGTATTTTCCAATGCAACTAAACTGGTCTTGGGCCGATGTATGTCATCAGGATTGATAGCTGCGGCGATCATTTCCGCAGTTAGTCTTCCTTTATCACCCGTTAACAATTTTGGAGACACCATAGAGTTCAGCATCATTCCTCCACCTTCATACAAATAGATATGTGCATTTTGATCACAAATAACTTCATCTTGAGGAGATGTGTTAATCCTTATTGCAATTTGATTCGTCATGGTTCCAGAGGGACAAAATAAGGCTGCCTCCATGTTAAACAGCTCTGAGGCTTTATCTTGGAGCAAATTAACAGAAGGGTCATCCTCAAATACGTCGTCGCCAACAGGAGCGCTGAACATGGCCTCGAGCATATTGGGTGTTGGCTTAGTTATGGTGTCGCTTCTTAAGTCAATCATGAGCTCAATGCGTTTGTTTTATAATTTTTTTCTAGTCATTACTTTAAAAGATTCGCTGAAAATACCATTAAAATTGTATTTTATCAATTTTTTTGTGAAGAATGAAAACAAAAAGTAGGTTTATTTTTTGTGTTGCTTAATGAAGTTGTAAAAATAAAAAAAGTGATTACATTAGGTCCGCTTCCAACTAATGACTACACACATTTTCCTGAATGCTCACACTTTTTTTGCCTTTTTAGTTCAAATTTTAATTAAAAGATTCAAAACTTCATAGTTTGAGTAATGCTAAAGGGGCCTTAACTTTTTTTAATCATGTTTCTTTGGGCTGTTATCTTATCTTTGCATTAGATAATATTTTTTCATTGACAATGGCAGGATTAATTGAGGGTTTAATTAAAAAGGAGCTAAAGGCCATCCAAAATATACCTATTGATAACAGCATAGTGCAAGCTATAGATTTGATTTTTCAAGCGGTGCATGTTCAAAAAGGGAAGGTGGTCGTGAGTGGTATGGGAAAAGCAGGTCAAATAGGATATAATATTGCGACAACATTGAGTTCAACAGGAACACCTGCTGTTTTTATGCATCCGGCAGAAGCACAGCATGGCGATTTAGGCATGCTTCAAGAGCAAGATATTCTTTTATTGATTTCCAATTCTGGGCGTACCGAAGAAATTATTCAATTGGTGTCATTGGCAAGAGTATTGTATCCAACGATGAGATTGATTACGTTCACTGGGCATCCTGAAAACGAATTGGGACATTTAGCCGATGTCTCTATCGCTACAGGCAATCCCAAAGAAATTTGTCCATTAGGTTTGACGCCCACTACGAGTACTACGGTTATGACGGTTTTGGGTGATATTTTGGTAGTCACTTTGATGCAAAAAATCAATTTTACTAAAGAAGATTATGCCAAAAGGCACCATAGTGGTTATTTAGGAAAAAAAAGTAGAAACAATGAATAAATTATTTTTAATCGCAGGTCCTTGTATTGTTGAAAATGGCGAGACCTCTATTTTTATCGGAAAGGAAGTCAAGTCAATTTGTGATGAGTTGGGCATTGATTTTATTTTTAAAGCTTCTTATAAAAAAGCAAACAGGACTCGAATAGATAGTTTTAAAGGGATTGGGTCCCAAGAAAGCTTAGAGATTTTACAAGGGGTAGGACGAGAACTGGGAGTGCGAACTATCACGGATGTGCATGAAAGTCATGAACCCGAATTGGTAGCCAATTATGTAGATATATTACAAATCCCCGCTTTTTTATGTAGACAGACAGAGTTGTTGCTTTCGGTAGGCCAAACGGGGAAGGGTGTAAGTATCAAAAAGGGACAATTCGTATCGCCAGAGGCTATGAAATATCCTTTGGAAAAGGTTCAGTCCACAGGTAATCAAAATATATGGCTTTGTGAACGGGGCTTTACTTTTGGTTATGAAAACCTAGTCGTCGATGTCACGGCAGTCCCCAAGCTCAAAAATCATGGTGTACCGGTAGTCATGGATTGTACACATTCATTACAACAGCCCAATCAAAAAGATGGTATCAGCGGTGGAGATCCTGAAATGATCGCTTCAGTGGCTTTATCTGCTATCGCTACGGGTGCAGACGGTTTATTTATAGAAACCCATCCAAATCCCGACCAGGCGTTGAGTGATGGAAAATCAATGCTACCTCTTGATGAATTGAGGGGTCTTTTACAAAAAGTTGTCAAAGTAAGAAAGGCAATAACATCATAATGATAATGGGAGACATAAAATTTTTAATTCTAGACGTAGATGGGACCCTTACTGACGGAGGTATTTACCTATCGGATGAAGGGAAGCAATTTAAAAAATTCAACGCAAAAGATGGTATGGGGATTAGAAAGGCTATTTCTCAGGGGATTGAAGTGGGCATTATCAGTCACAGTTATTCAAGTAAAATGATTGATGACCGGGCTGATATGTTAGGTTTGAAATATGTCTATGTAGGACAAAAGCCTAAATTAGAGGTTATGGATCTATGGCTTATTAAGTTAGGTTGGAGCCGAAATGAGGTCGCTTACATGGGAGATGATATCAATGATATAGAGGTGATGAAAGCAGTAGGCTGTGCTGCTTGTCCTGCTGATTCAAGTGAGGAAGTACTTAAAATTGCACAACGGATTATGAACAAAAATGGTGGAGCTGGAGCCGTAAGAGAATTTATAGATCATCACCTCTTAAAAAGCGGATTATCTATAAGTTAGAACGACAAGCAGATATCTTCTTTGAGATCATTTGAGTTTGGCCTCAAATAGATTATTTTTGCATGAATATAATATAAATCATGAGCGTATTAGTAAAGAAATCATCAAAAATAATTGTGCAAGGTTTTACAGGCACAGAAGGCTCCTTCCATGCTTCTCAAATGATTGAATATGGATCTCCTGTTTTGGGGGGTGTGACCCCAGGAAAAGGAGGCCAAGTACATCTCGGACTTCCCGTATTCAATACAGTACAAGAGGCTGTTGACGCCGTTGGAGCAGATACCACCATCATTTTTGTCCCTCCAGCTTTTGCTGCAGATGCAATTATGGAAGCAGCGGATGCAGGTATTAAGATAATTATCGCTATTACCGAGGGTATTCCCGTGAAAGACATGATGATGGCCAAACCCTATGCCAAATCAAAGGGAGCCATATTAATAGGGCCGAACTGTCCCGGAGTAATCACCCCAGATGAAGCTAAGGTAGGCATCATGCCTGGTTTTATTTTTAAGAAGGGGAATGTGGGTATTGTTTCAAAATCGGGAACACTGACCTATGAAGCAGCGGACCAAGTGGTTAAGGCAGGCTATGGGATTTCGACTGCGATCGGCATTGGTGGAGATCCCATTATAGGAACCTCTACCAAAGAGGCCATTCAACTATTGATGGCTGATCATGAAACAGAAGTAATTGTCATGATTGGTGAAATTGGGGGTCAGTATGAGGCTGATGCAGCTCAATGGATCAACGCTCAAAATAATCCAAAACCAGTAGTAGGTTTCATCGCGGGTCAAACGGCCCCGAAAGGCAAAAGAATGGGACATGCTGGCGCGATTATCGGAGGGGCTGACGATACTGCTGAAGCAAAGATGAGAATCATGAGGGAATGTGGTATTTTCGTTGCAAATTCACCCGCAGACATTGGAGAAACCATGGCTCAAGCATTGTCATCATAATTGCTAAGTCACTTTTCATACTTTTTTAATTTAATAATGTTCATTTAAATTACATAAAGTACATTTGCACATTGGAATATGATGACTTTTTGAATGACATTCGTCGTTGTTTTCAAAATTATAGATTAGGATATATGGCTAGATCACAAGAAACATTTAATAAAAAAGAAATAAGGAATAAAAAAGAAAAGAAAAGAAAGCTTAAAGTGGAAAAAAAGGCGGCCCGAAAGGAATCTGATAAGTCAGGAAATTTGGAAGATATGATAGCTTATGTGGATGAATTTGGGAATATTTCTGAAACACCACCTGACCCTTCTTTTCAAGATCAAGAAGTAGTTGCAGAAAGCATTTCTATTAGTGTGCCTAAAGATGAGGCGGCTGAACCGGAAGACTTGATAAGAAATGGAATTGTAACATTTTTCAATGATTCTAAAGGATATGGGTTTATCAGAGATATGGCGAATCAGAACAGTATTTTTGTACATATTAATAATACAATAGACCCAATTAAGGATAATAATGCGGTCACATTTGAAATAGAGATGGGTCCGAAGGGTCCAACTGCTACCAAAGTCAAGCTTAAAGTTTGATCTTAAAAGTTCAGATTTTTGGTCACCAATGAAAACAAGTCCCTAAAGTGATCGAGAAATCTTTTAAATAAATCTATACTTAAAAATACTATTTCTACCCTTTAAAGCGGTTAGTGGCTATGCTCAGGACAAACAATTGTGGAGAATTAAGAGAGGCTCATGTAGGTCAGGAGGTGACCATTTGTGGGTGGGTACAAAGAATCAGGGACAAGGGAGGTAGGGCTTGGATTGATCTTAGAGATAGATATGGAATGACTCAATTGATGTTTGAAGAAGGATCTACACCCGAAACATTGATGGTCTTAGTGCGTACTTTAGGTAGAGAATATGTCATTAGAGTAAAAGGGAGAGTAATCGAGAGGTTGTCGAAAAATCCTAAGCTGCCTACTGGGGATATTGAAATACAGGTACATCATTTAGAAATACTAAACGAGGCAGCGTTGCCTCCCTTTTTGATCGAAGATGAAACGGATGGAGGGGATGAGTTGAGGATGAAATACAGGTATCTTGACCTTCGAAGAGCACCAGTTAGAAAAAATCTAGAACTCAGACATCAAGTCAGTCGTAAAACTAGGGCATATCTTGACGACCAAGAATTTATTGAGGTAGAGACACCTTATTTAATCAAATCCACTCCAGAGGGGGCTAGAGATTTCATCGTTCCATCAAGAATGAATTCACGGCAATTTTATGCCTTGCCACAATCACCGCAAACCTTCAAACAGTTGCTAATGGTTTCTGGTCTAGACAGATATTATCAGATTGTTAAGTGTTTCAGAGATGAAGACTTGAGAGCAGATCGACAGCCCGAATTCACACAGATTGACTGTGAAATGTCTTTTGTAGAACAGGAAGATATTTTAGAAATGTTTGAGGGGCTCGTGACCTTTTTATTCAAAGAGATAAAGCAAATTGATATAACCAAATTCCCAAGAATAACGTATACAGATGCTTTAAAATATTATGGTTCAGATAAGCCAGATTTAAGGTTTGAGATGCGTTTTGTTGAACTCAATGAAGTTATTGGACCAACAGATTTTCCCCTATTTAATGCCGCAGAATTGGTTGTGGGAATCAATGCGAAGAATGGTGCCACCTATTCACGAAAACAGCTCGACGAGTTGATTAATTTTGTCCGGAAACCTCAAGTGGGCGCTGCAGGTTTGATTTATGTAAAGTACAATTTGGATGGCTCTTTCAAATCCTCAGTAGATAAATTCTTCGATCAGGACGCCTTGAGTACTTGGGCAAAATCTTTTGAGGCAAAACCCGGAGATTTAATGCTTATTTTGGCGGGGAAAAAAGAACAGACTCGAAAAGCATTGAATGAACTACGTCTCGAAATGGGTGATCAATTGAAATTAAGGACCAATGATAAAATCTGTCCCGTTTGGGTCATTGACTTCCCATTGCTTGAATGGGATGAAGAGACCCAACGCTATCATGCGATGCACCATCCTTTCACATCCCCAAAGACTGAATATATGGATCAAGTAGATACCGCTGCTCCAGCGTCCATCAAAGCATCAGCCTATGATATGGTCATCAATGGTGTAGAAATAGGTGGAGGTTCCATTAGAATTCACAAAAAAGCGCTACAGTCCAAAATGTTTGATGCCTTGGGATTCACAAAGAAAGAGGCAGAAGCACAATTTGGATTTCTTTTGGGTGCATTTGAGTACGGAGCACCTCCTCATGGAGGCATTGCTTTTGGTTTGGATAGATTATGTTCCTTATTTGGAGGTGCAGAGAGTATTAGGGATTTTATCGCATTTCCTAAAAATAATTCGGGAAGAGATGTGATGATCGATTCTCCCTCATTTCTTGATGAAGAACAATTAACGAGCTTAGGTATACAACAAATAGAAAAGATTTAATTTAAAAATTTATTTGTATTTTTAAGTTTTAACAATTGAAGGGGTCATGACAAGTAAATTTATTTTATACAGTTCGCCATTATTATTATTATTTGCAGGTATAACGATCATGGAGCCTTGGCTTTACAGGAATCTTTTAACGAGTGATGATATAGAAAATATTCAGCAAAAAGATTTTAAAATTATTGCGCACAAGGGTGCTTCAGGAATTGCACCTGAAAATACATTGGCGTCATTTCAAGCAGCTTTAGATATTGGGGTTGACATTATAGAATTAGACGTACGACAAACCAAAGATGAGGAAATCATTGTTTTCCATGATCAGTTTCTAGATCGGACGACCAATGGGACGGGCAATGTTCATGAATATACCCTTGAACAATTGAGGCAATTAGATGCAGGTTCTTGGTTTTCCTCTAAGTTTTCAGATCAAAAAATACCGACGCTAAAAGAAGTACTTGATCTTGTTGATGGTCGCTGCCAAGTGCTTATTGAAATTAAGCATATGGACCACCCCCATTATCATGATTTTGCAGATAAGCTGGTTGATGTTATTAAATTAGAAGATAATGGTTTTGATTGGGTATTAATCCAATCTTATGAGGATAAATATTTAGAGGAAGCACAAATTTATGATGATCGTATTCAAATCAATAAAATGTTAATTGGAGAAGATTCAACCCCCCTCCTGGCATTTTATATTGAAACCAAATTAAAGTTGGGTCATGGGGATTCAAAAGGTAATTTAAAAACTTTGAATCCAGAATTTAAAACGCTTTCTCCTAGAAGAATATTCAGAATGCATTCAAGGGGATTTGAGGTATTTACCTATTCAGTAAATACTCGAGAAGACATGATTAAAATGTTGAATATGGGGGTTGATGGGATTATAACAGATTTTCCTTCAGAGTTGGTCAAAATACGTAAGGCGATCAACAGTTGATCGCCACCTCAAAGATCTGAGATTTGACTTCCTAACAATATCGCTAACTCTTCTTCAATAGCCATGTAACCAATCCGTTCTTGTTGGTCAGTGCTAATGACTTTATTGAAGGCACTGATCGCATTTTCAACTTGTCCATTAATTAAATAATAGTTACCAATACCGTAACCAACATCGGCATCAATACCATTTCGCTTGATTAAGATACTCGGGGTTACTAGACCCCTGTAAAGCATAATGAGGTCATGGTATTTTCGGCTTTTGGTTTCGAGTAGACGCATATTGGTAGGAATGGACATGATTTCAGCTTCTGCTAAGTCTAGATTCCCAATTTTGGCAAAGGCGGTATAAAGCCAATTTGCGATAACGACCTTCAGATCATTATTATTGGTGTATTTCTCGCATTTTCTAAAACTAGATATGGCCTTATCATAGTTTCCTTTCATATAATAGCTCAAACCTAAATAATACCAAATATTGAATTTGATATTGTACACGGTTTTTTTCTTACTATTCTTTAAATCTGAATGTTCAGATTCGATGACCGGGGAGTCATTTGCATAGGTGATGGCTTCAGAGAGGGATGTAATTGCCTCATCAAATTGCCGCGTGGTTAGATACTGCTGACCAATATATCTTCTTATTTTATATGATTCTGGAAATTTTATCAGGCTTTCATCGTAGATATTAATGGCTTCTTGAAACCTCCCAAGATCAGCTAATTTTATTCCGTAGTTAATAATATTAAATTCATTTTCAGGATTCTCATTAAAGGTTTTTTCCACTTTTAATAAGATTCGTTCAGCACTCGATCTATCGGTTTCTGATAATAATTTATTTTCTAATTCTTTATCGACTTCGAAGGGAGTTACTGCTTTATTGTTTCGATCACTTATCATCCGTTTACCACTACTTGGGTCGGTTTCAATACAAGCGATAAGCAAGAATAGGCAGGCGATTGTTGAGGTGGTAGTTTTCATTTGTTTGTAAATTTAGTTACTAAAGTTACCAATTTGGACATATCAGGTTCAATTATTGTTCATTTTGTGTTGGTATTTCTTTAGTCATAGTGCATATCCTTTCGCTTAACCCTAGGTCAAAATAATGCCATGTTCAATTGATCACCATTATCGATACTTTCTAAGGATCTGTTTATGACTTATAACTGATCTTTAACTTGATGATAGAGGCCACACTTCTTTTAAGATTGAGCTGATTTTTAGTTAAGGCTCACTCGAAGAATACAGCATAAAATAAAATTAATCAAACTATATTTGTGTAGACAACTTTAGAGTCAATTTTCATTGAGTAAGCAGTAAATATGTCCTTAACGTCCTCTAACATGTTAGCACTTGGTGCTAAGGCCCCGAGATTTAATCTGTTCGATACTTTAAGTAAACAGACTAAATCCTATGAATCACTAAAAGGAGCCAAGGGGATGTTGGTCATGTTTATATGTAATCATTGCCCTTATGTTTTGCATATGCAAGATGCTTTGGTAGCGGTTGGGAATAAGTACTTGGAGCTGGGTATTGGGGTAGTGGCCATTTCGAGTAATGACGTAGTTGCTTATCCAGACGATGATCCCGTTAAGATGGAACAGTTTGCTTTGCATCTGGGATTTAAATTTCCTTATTTGTACGATGAGACACAGGAAGTGGCTCAAATTTATGAGGCCGCCTGTACGCCTGATTTTTATTTGTTTGACCAGTATGATGATTTGGTTTACAGAGGAAGATTCGATCCGTCAAGGCCTGGGAATGATATTGAAGTTACGGGTACAGACTTGATTACGGCATTGGAGCTTCTTAATTCAGGCCAACCGCAGTCGTTGATTCAGTTACCAAGTATGGGTTGCAACATAAAATGGAGGTCTTAATTACAAATTCACTATTTTTTTTTAATTTTGTGGTCTATTTTACTGATGAGTACAGCCAAAAATATCTTTAAAAAAATAACCACACAGAAGCTTCGAGAGATGAAAGCGATTGGTGAAAAAATTTCCATGCTCACCGCATATGATTATTCAATTGCTAAAATTTTAGATAGCGCAGGAATTGATATCTTATTAGTGGGAGATTCTGCTTCCAACGTCATGGCCGGGAATGAGACTACTTTGCCTATTACGCTGGATCACATGATATGGCATGCACAAGCTGTAGTTAAGGCGGTCGACCGTGCCTTAGTGGTTGTAGATGTCCCTTTTGGAAGTTATCAAGGGAACTCATCAGAGGCTTTGAGATCATCCATTAGAATCATGAAGGAATCAGGAGCCCATGCCGTAAAAATGGAGGGAGGAATAGAAATAAAGGAAAGTGTTGAACGCGTGATTAATGCAGGTATACCGGTAATGGGTCATTTGGGATTGACGCCACAGTCAATTTACAAATTCGGGACTTATGCGGTAAGGGCCAAAGAGAGTGATGAGGCAAAAAAATTATTGAATGATGCCGTGCTACTCCAAGAGCTAGGATGTTTTTCCATTGTATTAGAAAAGATACCCGCCTTATTAGGTAAACAAGTAGCTGAGCACTTGCATATTCCTTTGATTGGGATAGGTGCAGGCTCACACGTAGATGGTCAAGTTTTGGTGGTTCATGATATGCTGGGAATTACTCAGGATTTTAAGCCCCGATTTTTGAGAAGCTATGCGGACTTAAATGGCATAATTACTGAAGCTGTTGGACACTATATTAGGGATGTTAAATCCGAAGATTTTCCCAATAATAAAAATGAGAGTTATTAATTAATCACATAAAATTTTAAAACGAATGCCAGAAAAAATTACCTTAAACGCAGGGAAATTAAATGTCCCAAACAACCCAGTAATTCCATTTATTGAAGGGGATGGTACGGGTGTTGATATTTGGCCAGCTTCTAAAAAGGTCTTTGATGCAGCAGTCAAAAAGGCCTATAATGGAACGAAAGAAATAGAATGGTTGGAAGTTTTAGCGGGAGAAAAAGCCTTTAATAAAACAGGGGAATGGTTGCCTATAGAAACTCTCAATATGTTTAGAGAATACTTAGTTGGTATCAAAGGGCCATTGACGACTCCTGTAGGCGGAGGTATTAGATCTTTAAATGTAGCGCTTAGGCAAGAGTTAGATCTTTATGCTTGCTTGCGTCCAGTAAGATGGTTTGAAGGAACTCCATCTCCGGTAAAAAATCCGGGAACAACAGATATGGTGATTTATCGGGAAAATACGGAAGATATTTATGCAGGAATAGAGTTTCAATATGGTACAGATGATGCTGAAAAATTTGAAAAAATATTATCAGAAACTTTTCCTGATCGATATAAAAAGGTAAGATTTCCCCAAACTGCAAGTTTTGGGATCAAACCAGTTTCAAAAGAAGGAACTGAACGACTTGTTAGGGCCGCTTTTGAGTACGCCATTGCCCATAAACGAGATTCTGTCACTTTGGTACACAAAGGAAACATTATGAAGTATACAGAGGGGTCATTTAGAGATTGGGGTTACGAATTGGCCAAGACAGATTACCATTCGGTTGATTTAGATGGAGGTCCTTGGCAAGTGTTTGAAAAAGACGGGCATAAAGTAATTGTCAAAGATGTCATTGCGGATGCTTTTTTACAACAGATTTTAACAAGGCCCGCAGATTACGATGTCATTGCTACATTGAACTTAAATGGCGATTATATATCTGATGCACTGGCCGCTATTGTGGGAGGTATTGGTATTGCTCCCGGAGCAAACATCAATTATGATACGGGTCATGCGATTTTTGAAGCGACTCACGGAACCGCACCAAAATATGCCGGACAAGATAAAGTTAACCCAGGTTCTGTCATTCTTTCCGGAGCGATGATGTTAGAGCATTTGGGCTGGACAGAGGCTGCTGATCTTATTTATAAAGGACTTGAGAAAGCGATTGCAGGAAAGCGAGTCACTTATGATTTTGAAAGACTGATGGAAGGGGCAACTCTTTTAAAATGTTCAGAATTTGGAAATGAGATCATATCTAATATGTAGGAAATATTATTTTTTAAGAACAAAAGAAGGGTCAGGATTCATAACCCTTCTTTTGTTCTTAAGAATTTGAAATTAATTGATTCAGGCTTTTTATTTTCTCGAAAATTGAAGTATCTCCTTTATTTTTGCCTTCATCATCTTTCATTTTTTCATTTTGGCAGTCAAAGGCTACCATAGCCAATAAATCTTGTTGATCATCAATACCAAATCTTTCTTTGTAGGTTTGCGCTTTTTCATTTAATATGCGCCCTGCACGTCTGATTCGTTCTTCATCCTCAGCCTTTATGCGCATAGGATATTCCCTATTCCCGATTCTTAATTTTATAGAAAGTTCTGGCATCTCATTTTTTTTAAGCTTCGCTTAAATGCAGGATGCATTTATCGATTTCCATAATATACTTATTAAGCAATTTTTTGAGCTCATCTGGATTCGCACTTTCTATGGCATTATCTGCAATTTGATTTAGCTTAAATTTATTTTGGAAACTATTTAATTCATGTTCTTTTTGACTGATCTTCTCTCTCAACTGGAGGTTCTCATTTTGATATATTTCCACCTCATTTTTCAATTTCTCCTGTTCAGAAATGATGAGTTTTATTCTTCTTTCGAGGTTATTGAGTTCGTTATTTAAAGATTCAGAGCTCATTTGCGGATGACAGCATTTAATTCATTTTCAAATCGATATATAAGTTTACTCATTATTTTATCAATTTTCTTATCGTTTAAGGTTTTTTCTTGATCTTGAAGATAAAAAGCGATGGCATAAGCTTTATTTTCGCTTCCAATTTTATCACCTTCATAAATACTGAACACATTTATTTTGGATAATAACTTATTTTCAGTTGACTTCGCGATTTGCTTGATTTCATCATAGCTTACCGTCTTTTTTATGACTAAAGATAGGTCTCTACGAACCTCTGGATACTTCGATATTTTTTGAAATGAGACTGTATTTTGAGCATTTTTTACTAAATAATCCCAATCAACTTCAGCATAAAAAACCGTGCTTTTAATGTCAAAATATTGTGTGATTTTGGAAGCTAGTTTTCCAATATGACCAATGATCTTGTCATGAAGATAAAGATCTATTCCATACTCAAAAACGGTAGAGGTGGTTGGGATAAATTTAGGTGACCGATTACCACTTTTTTGAACCAAATTTTCAATATCTCCAGAAAGGTGATGAAAAGTAACAGGAGTAGTTTCATCTATCCATGATGCCTCTTGCTTGTTTCCAACGCGTAACAAGCATAGATTATTTTTTTCAATCGATTGACCATTCTTACGGCCGTAGGTTTTACTAAACTCATAAAATTTAAGACTTTCCTGTTTCCTGTTGAGATTAAAGCGTATAGATTCCAGTGCCGTATACAAAGGAGTAGGTTTAAGTATGCCCAGATCCTCACTCGATCGATTTAAGATTTCGACAAGTTCATTTTTAGCTAGTTTTAAATCATCTTCGTATTTCTTATTAGTCAAGGAATTTGTCAAAATTTCTTGATAACCTTTGCCGGATAAGAAATACGATATTTTTTCTTGCCATTTATAGGGTTCTATCTCATTGAATTCCGCAAGGTATTCGGTAGAGAAGTGGTCAGCGAAAGCAATGTTATTGATTCCGTATATACGCAAGACTTCCTCAACTAAATCCGCCTCTCGGATTACCTCACTTCGATAAGGAGGAACATGGGCATTAAAAGTAGTTGCATTAATATCAGTGGTCTTGATGTCTAAGCTATTTAAGATATCTACAATGCGTTTTTTATCTATTGTTTCTCCAATCAGTTTATCAAAGGTTTGAAAGGCAGTAGGGATGGTCTTGGTAGCTACGGGATGTGGGTAGATATCTATAAAGTCAGAAGCGATGTACCCACCTGCGATTTCAAGAATTAACTGTGTCGCGTACTTTAGAGCAAAAATGGTCATCTCTGGGTCCGTACTCCGCTCAAATCTAAAGGAGGCATCTGTATTTAATCCATGGCGCTGCGCGGTACTTCTCACGTATTCAGGGGAAAAGCAGGCGCTTTCCAAGAATATATCTGTCGTCTCATTGGTGACTCCAGATTTTTGACCACCAAACACTCCGGCAAGACACATGCCCCCCTCGGTATTACAAATCATTAGGTCTTGATCACTGAGCTTTCTTTCCTTACCATCTAAGGTGGTGAAAGGTGTATCGGTTGGCAAACGCTTAACGATAATTAAACTTCCTACTTCGTCGGCATCAAAAGCATGCATAGGCTGTCCAAGGCTGTGTAAGACATAGTTAGTTATGTCTACTATATTATTGATGGGCTCTAAATCAATGGTTTTGAGCTTCCATTTGAGCCAATCTGGTGATTCGGAAACTTGAATACCTCGTAGCGTTACCCCAGAATACCTGAGAGCGCCCTTATGATCTTCAACAATTACTTTGATTGGATTTTTTGCATGACTGAGATCAAAATCTTTAAGAACAGGTAGGGTTAAGCTTCGATTGAAATAAGCTTTGAGATCTCTTGCCGTTCCTAAATGAGAAGTTGCATCTCCTCTATTGGGGGTAAGGCCAATTTCATAAACGATGTCTTCCTCACTTTCATAGATTTTATTCAGAGGGGTACCATTGGCATAATCGGTTGTCAAGATCATGATGCCCTCATGACTTGAACCTAAGCCGATTTCATCTTCGGCGCAAATCATACCCTGAGATACTTCGCCACGTATCTTTGCTTTTTTTATTTGAAAGGGTTCTCCTTTGATTGGGTATATCAAACAGTTGACAGGAGCAACGGCTACTTTTTGTCCCACGCTTATGTTAGCGGCACCACAAACGATACTGATTAGATCATCTGACCCAACATCCACTTGTGTCAATTTTAATTTGTCTGCATTGGGATGCGGTATGCAGCTCATAACTTCTCCTATGATTAAGCCTTTAAGTCCCCCTTTTATTTTTTCAATTTTTGCGACAGACTCCACTTCTAGGCCCGTTTGCGTTAGGATCTCAGAAATGGTTTCTGGAGTTTCGGGAAGTTCAATAAAATGAGTGAGCCAGTTGTGCGAAATTTTCATATTTACGGCTCCTTTTTGAGCTTGGGTACAAAAATATAAAGTGTTGGCATTAAAATGGGCTAACTATTCAATTTTATATGCTCGTTCACCCGCTTCTATGGCTATGGCAAGAATATTTTCGGTCGGAGGAAGTGGGCAGATGTATTCATCAATGTAGGCGCAATAGGGATTGTAGGCTAAATTGAAATCAATGCTCGTTTTATTTGATTTTCCTATGGTGACATCTAAATAGCGCCCACCCCCATAACTACCCTTGCTGCTGGTATCATCTGCAAAGCCACAGAAGAGGGTTTTATCAGTGCCGAAACCTATAGGTTTAAGCACGAGTAACCTCAATAATTGCCTATCCAGGGAGAATTTCAACCAAGCAAATTTTTGATATCGCTCTTGCTCACCATTGCTTGCATTTAAAACTACGATTTGGCGTTCTTGGATTCTTTCTACTGAGGCATTGACTTTATATTTTTTATCAATAGGATAGTAGCTGGGCTTTTGGTAAACGACATCAAACTGTTTGAAGGGAGAACTCTGATTGAAAGCTAAATATTTATGTCTCTTGCTGATTTCTTTCTCAACTGATGAGACATAATTTTCGTCAGTTTCATCACTCGAAAATGAATAAAAAAGGAGCAATAGGAGTATTGGGATCAAGAGCCAAGTTATTTTTTTCATTGAAGTAGTGGTTAGAAAACTAAAGAATGATCTACAAAGCTATAATATCCAGCGTTGGTATGTATGATATAATCAATGATAGAAATATTAAGTAAATCTCCGGTTTTTTTAATTTTTTTGTCAAGTTAATGTCTGCTTCAGAAGCGTTTATATTTCCTGAGGGATGGTTATGAATCAAAACTAGAGCACTTGTCTGCCAATCGAGAGCATGCTTGAAAACGAGTTTAGGATCCACGAGTGTTCCTGAAATTCCACTTTTAGATATTTGCTTTTTAGCAATGATTTCATTGTTTCTTTTCAATAAAATTATCCAACATTCTTAAAGTTGAGTGTCCATCAGTACGGCACGCATAAATTAATATATATCCTTAGAGTAGGTGATTATTTTATTTGAGTTTGAATTCATCTCGTCTGCGGCCTAATTCAAGAGCACTGATGATTTTTATGGCCTTGGCATTTCCTATTTTATTCAGATGGTCTTCCGATAATTGTGCCAATTGATGGAGGACATTATTTCCCGAGGTTAAAATATCTTTGGCAAGACCTGCGGTAAATTTTCCTTGGTATCCGGATCCTAACAAAAACCCTAATAATCCAGCATTTGTTAATATTGAGGAGCCTTTACTTAATATTTTTTTTAAAGAGTAGCGACTTGCTTGGTCAAACTTGATTTTAAATTGGCTGCTTTTTTCTTGTGTATAATGTTTCTTTTTGATAACTTATCTAGCATTCTGATCACTTCTTTTAATAATTTTTCAGCCTCAACTTTGTCCGTTGATTGACGAAGCTTTTTTAGATAAGTTCGTGTTGTTTTATGTTGATAGCGATTTCTTAGTCTTTTGACTTCGCTTGATTTTATTCTCTTTTTTGCCGACTTGTGATTTGCCATTTCTATTACCTTGTTCTGTTGAACGATTGCAAATTTAGGCTTTTTATTGAAAAAACAAAAGCGAAATCGATTTATAAGTATTTATTCTGAGAAGCTATATTTACTGCTATGCATTTTTTATTATATCCTTTACTCTTAATATTTTTTCCAAAACATTTTGAGCCCAAAAGGAAGGCTGAATGGGGATTTCATGTACATAAAAAAATAAATGAGATTGCTATTTTTTCGCTATCACCTAAAATGATTGAATTTTATAAACCTCATATGCGGACGGTTACTGAAAGATCAGTGAATCCAGATAAGCGGCGATATATAAATGAAAATGAAGGCCCCAGGTATTTTATTGATTTAGATGCATACGGAAGTGATCCCTTAGCTCAACTACCTAAAAAATGGCAAGAAGCGATTGGGCAGTATGGGGACAGTATTTTAACAGAGCACGGGATCGTACCTTGGCATTTGGTTCAGGTAAAATATTATTTATCACAGGTGTTTTTAAATCAGGATGCTGACCAAATTTAAAAAAATCTCGGCGGATTTAGGTCATTATGTTGGAGATGCGCATGTGCCATTGCACGCGACCAGCAATATGACTTGTTTGTCGGAAAGGCAGAATATATCGAGAATGTCAATTCTGCCGCTTGGAATGCTGTAGTCAATGCACATTTGGCCCTAGATTCGGTATTGATTTTCGAAGCTCAAATTAGTCAAGAATTTTCTCCAACTAAGAAATACAGTTTTGTGGTAAGGGGACCCAGATGGTTAAAGTTTATTTATATGAATTTTCTGAGGCCTGCCATCAACGGTTACAAGATATGGTAGAACGAAAAATTCGAGCATCAATTAAATTAATTGCCGATTTTTGGTTTACCTGCTGGGTAGATGATGGTCAACCTATATTAAATGAATTGATTCTGGAGGACAATAAGATTATAAAAAGCCCAATAGATTCTTTGTTCATAAGAGATGGAAATCATGGAAGAAATTGATATGATAGACTGAGGAGCACAACCGCAGTTGGACAAAGATGCATTTATAGGCCATATTTCAATCATTGGAAGCCGTGAGAGGGGCGCTTTAGTATTGGGACAATTTAATTCGACGACTGCTACACAAAAAAAGTCACCCAATCAAGCAGTGACCTTTTTTTTAGATAGGATAAGAAGATTTATCCTATGGTGATTCTTTTGAATTCAGTTACGGTCATACCCTTAGAAATAGTATCTAAGTATTGAGCGATGGTCATAGAATTATCCTTCACAAATCTTTGTCCCATGAGTGTGTTTTCACTAAAGAATTTATTTAGTTTTCCCATCGCAATTTTTTCAATGATAGCTTCTGGCTTTCCCTCTTGTCTTGCTTGATCTTTCCCTATCTCAATTTCCTTTTCTATAATTGAAGGATCGACGCCATTTTTATTTACGGCTACTGGATTCATAGCTGCGATTTGCATAGCGACATCTCGACCCGCATCTTCAATAGCCACTCCATTGGTAAGACCTAGGCCTACCAATACTCCCAGCTTTTTGTTTGAATGGACGTAGGAGACCACACCCTCGGACTTCAATATTTCGTAAGAGCTAATTTCTAGCTTCTCTCCAATTTTACCCGTATTTTCAATTATTTTTTCACCAAGGGTGAGTTCACCTATCTTATGAGCTTTCAAGGCATCTATGTCTGCCGGTCCGTGGTCAAATGCGCAAGCTAAAATCTCTTCCCCTAAAGCGATAAATGCATCATTCTTAGCAACAAAATCAGTTTCACAGGTAAAAGCAACTAAAACTCCTTTGGACCCATCTTCACTGATCTTAGTGAAAATAATACCTTCGGATGTTTTTCGATCTGCTCTTGAGGCAGAGACTTTTTGACCTTTTTTTCTTAAAAATTCAATTGCTTTGTCAAAATCACCATCGGCTTCTACCAATGCTTTTTTACAGTCCATCATACCCGAACCGGTCATTTGCCTAAGCTTATTTACTTCTTGAGCGCTAATTGCCATCATACTTATTATTTATGCTAATTATAAATTCTTTTAAACAAAAATTGAACATCATTTGTGTTGATGTTCAATTTTAATATTTGATTAAATTCTTGTAAAAGTTGTAAGAATTTGAGTGATTAATCTTTCTTTTCTACAACAACCTCTTCGGCTTTTTGTCTTTTTGCTTCTTCAGCAATTTTCGAATCTTCTCTTTCCTTTTTTCTTTCACCCAGACCCGCTTCCATCGCATCGCTCAGGTAATTGGTGATTAAGGAAATAGATTTGAAAGCATCATCATTTGCAGGAATAGGATAATCAACTTCATTTGGATTGGAGTTGGTATCCACCATTGCGAATACTGGAATATTTAGTTTCTGTGCTTCTGCAATGGCAATGTGCTCACGTTTGATATCTACTACAAAAAGGGCAGCCGGCAATCTGTTGAGATCAGCGATACCACCAAGTACACGTTCTAATTTAGCTCGCTCCCTAGAAAGCATCAGTTTTTCACGCTTAGCAAGATTGTTATACGCATCCTCTTTGAGCAACTTATCTATTGAGGTCATTTTTTTCAATGACTTTCTGATCGTAGTGAAGTTGGTTAGCATACCTCCGAGCCACCTTTCCGTCACGTAGGGCATTTTTAATTTTTTAGCCTGTTCTTCTACGACTTCTTTCGCTTGCTTTTTAGTAGCTACGAACATTACCTTGCGTCCAGACCGCACGACGCCTTGTAGTGCAGCAGCAGCCTCTTCAAGGTGCTTAAGTGACTTGTTAAGGTCAATGATGTGAATGCCGTTCTTTTCCATAAAAATGAAGGGAGCCATCTGAGGATCCCATTTACGAGTAAGGTGTCCAAAGTGGACGCCAGCATCCAACAATTCTTTTGTAGTAATTTTTGCCATTTTTTAATTATAAACTTATCGTTTACTAAACTGAAATGCTCTTCTTGCCTTTCTACGTCCATATTTCTTACGTTCAACCATTCTTGAGTCTCTTGTGAGAAATCCTTCTGCTTTTAAGGCAGGTCTGCTTTCTTGATCTAACTCAACCAAAGCACGAGCGATACTGAGCCTAATAGCTTCAGCCTGACCTGAAAGTCCACCACCAAAAACATTGATGCTGATATTAAAATTATCGTTTTGTTCTGTAGTCATCAAAGGCTGCTTAACAATGATTTGAAGTACTTCTGACGGGAAATATTCCTTAAAATCACGATTGTTGACTTTGATTTCTCCTTTCCCACTCGATAAGTAGGCACGAGCTACGGCAGTTTTTCGTCTACCAATTGTTTTAATTACTTCCATTTAAATTATATTTTGACTTCTTTTGGTTTTTGAGCCTCATGTGGGTGTTCAGTGCCCACATATGCGTAAAGATTTTTAAATAGTTGCCTTCCTAATCGATTTCTTGGAAGCATACCACGTACTGCGCTTTCTATCAAAAGGGTTGACGATTTTTTATAGAGCTCTTTGGAAGTATGCTTTCGTTGACCCCCTGGATATCCTGTATGATGGATGTATAATTTATCCGTCCATTTTTTGCCGGTGAGTCGGATCTTGTCTGCGTTTATAACAATAACATTATCTCCACAATCGACATGCGCAGAAAATGAAGGTTTGTGTGTGCCCCTAATAATTTTACTTACTTCGCTGGCTAATCTCCCTAATACTTTATGACTTGCATCGATGATCACCCAGTTCTTTTGGACTGTTGATTTGTTTGATGCAATGGTCTTATAACTTAATGTTTCCACTTTATGAGTCCTTGTTTTTTATACTGTTGCTCCTTTTTCAACCTTAAAAAGGGACACAAAAATAGATTTTATATTTTGGAAAAACAAGATACCTACTTTTATTAACGCTTGTTTTTTTCAAGTTGTCGAATTGCAGCTTGTAAATCTTTGGGATAAGGCGCCGTTAGTTTCATTATTTTCCCATCTCTATCCTCAAATTGAATACCCGCAGCGTGCAGAGCTAGTCTGTCAATTAATGGTTGTTCCTCTTCATTTTTAGAAGCTTTATAACTTTTTTTGATTTCGGAGAGGAAAAGATTTTTTCCACCGTAATGCTGATCTCCAATGATAGGGAGTCCATAATTTGCCAGATGAACTCTTATTTGATGCATACGGCCTGTAAAGGGCATACAAGCCAAAAGGGAGTGTTTTTTATATCGTTCTAGGGTTGATACCAAAGTCATGGAGGGTTTTCCTTTTTGAAAATCAACTTTTGAGCGATTGCCAGAGGAATAAATAGGTTTATTAAGTTCTAATTCGTCAATATCTTGCTCACCTTCGACAAGGGCATGGTAAATTTTGGTTACAGATCTTTGTTCAAGCAGCATGGAGAAATACTTGTAGGTGACATAATTTTTTGCAAGAACCAAAATGCCTGAGGTGGTTTTATCTAATCTATGACAGACTTTTGCTTCATTAAAATAGGTCCGGGCCCATTTAAGTATATTCATTGGTGAACTTCTATCTTCTAAGGTAGAAATATGCTGGGGTTTATTAATAATGATGAAATTACTATTTTCAAAAATAATGATTTCCTTGAATGGGGAATGAGGGCTTAATTTTTTCTTCATGTCGTCGAGATCGCAGTTTTATTTTATGATTTGGGTGGGCCACTTGCTTTGAGTGGAAACCAGAATTTTGTCCCTTTTTTACTACTACTTTCAACATAAATTTTAGATTGGTGACTTTCAATGATATGCTTTACTATGGACAAACCCAGCCCCGAACCGCCGGTTTCTTGGGATCGACTTTTGTCTACTCGATAAAAACGCTCAAAAATTCGGGAGAGATCTTTTTCTGGAATTCCTATACCATTATCACCTAATTCAAAAATAATTTTTTTAGATGAAGCCGTGATCGTGATGATTACTTCAGCCCCAGTGCCAGCATAATTGATGGCATTGGCCAGTAAATTAAGGATTACTTGGTAAATTCTGCGATAATCAGCGCTGACATAGATAGGATGATCTATTGAATTGAATAATTGTATTTTCACTTGTTTTTGATGGGCCTTTTTTTCAAGCTGATCCATTACTTCAGCACTGAGTTCAACCAAATCAAAGGATTCAAAATGCATATTGATCTCACCTTTTTCAATTTGAGTAATGGTCATTAAGTCTTGAACCAAGATATTAAGTCGATCCAGACTCTTCGCTGCTTTTTTTAGAAAATTTTCTCTTACAGCTTCATTGTCCATCGCTCCATCTAAGAGTGTATGGACGAATCCTTGGGCTGAAAATATTGGAGTTTTTAGTTCATGAGAAACATCGGCAATGAATTCTCTTCTGAAAGCTGCCATTTTCTTGAGTTCATCGATTTCATTTTGTTTTCGATTGGCATAGGACGAAATTTCTTGATTTATTTTTTTGAGTGGATTAAAATAAGATTTTTTTGTTTGAGTAATTGAAGCCAATTTTTGATCTTGGACATGTTCTAGGGCTTTGTAAATATTATTGATTTCTTTAAAAAACAATAATTCGGCCATGACTCGAATAATACTGAATCCTGAAATAAATGATAAAATAAAAGTTAAAAAAATAGCCCGATCAGGAACGTTTGGTGTTAAATAAAGGGCAGTGGTGGTAGTAACGGCTATAATTAATGCTAGGATAAGCGCAAGACCCTTTGAGTTGAGTGTCATATTGTAAGTTAATCTCTAACAGACTTATAGCCAACACCTTTAATAGTTGTGATAAAACCATCACCAATTTTTTCTCTGATCTTTCTAATATGGACGTCAACTGTGCGGGCTAAAACGTATACATCTGATCCCCAAATATTTTTTATTAAGTCATCTCTACCAAAAACTTGATCAGGATTTTGTGCTAAAAAAAACAGTAATTCAAACTCTTTTTTTGGTAAGATAATTTTTTTGTTGTCGAGTTTGACGGTGTAAGAAGCGCGGTCAACCTCTAAATTGCCCAAACTAATTTTAGAGCTCCCCGGGTCCTTTTTGACCTTTCTTCTGAACAAGGCATTAATTCTACTGATCAGCGCGCGGGGTTTGATGGGTTTTGTAATGTAATCATCGGCTCCTATTTCGAATGCTGCGATCTCTGAGTATTCTTCAGACCTTGCGGTAAGAAAGATGATAAACTTATCTGCCAATTCAGGAATGGAACGGATTTGGCGACAAGTTTCGACACCATCCATATTGGGCATCATGATGTCTAAGATAGTCAGATCAGGAATAAACTCCTTAGCTAAAGACACGGCTCGAATACCGTTGGATGCACTTTTGACTTTATAGCCCTCGGAAGACAGATTGTACTTTAGTAATTCGACAATATCAGAATCGTCATCTACGACCAATATTTTATACGTATTTAAGTTCATTTGAATAATTTAAATGAGTCTTTAAATGTGCAATAAGTAGGTACAAGTCTAAATCAAAAATACAAGGGTCATGTTATTTAAAAATTAAATTAACATGAAATAATTCACAATTTGTTAATATTCAATGGCTATTCAAAATGGGTTATAAATTTTTTTAAATCTTTCTCATAATAGTTAAATATAGAATCAAGCTCTTGCTCCTCAGCGTAATAACGGGTTTAGGACATGAAATAAGTGTTATTGGGTAATGATTCATCGAAAATGCTATAATAATTAATATTTGTGAACTGAATGGTATCCAGATGATTTACAATGTCACGGATGGGTTTGCTTTTTTTAGCGGCTTTAAAATTGAGGTCATCCGAAGCACCAAAACTTTGGTATAAAACTTCTAAAATTCGTTTACCTCTCAATATGTGTTGTCTAAATTTTTCTGAATCTTCAAGGTCAGATAAATAATCAGCCATTTGCTTTGTATGTGGGTCATGAAAGAAATTGAGATAATCTATGCTTGCTTTTTTACCGAAAAAGGAAGCCAAATTTTCATTAAATTGTAATCGATTTTTTAGAAACAAAGTATTATTCATTAATTCGTGAAATAAGGTTTCTGCTATTTGGGCTTGGCTGAGGGCGAAAAAGCCTTTGCATTCAAAACTTACTAAAAAAAGGAAACACTAGGTTTTATTTTCAAACTTGTAAGGGTGGCATGCGGATAAATTCCATAAAAAGGCTTTGTTTTTTTGGTCATAAAGGGACATTTAATTGTTTGTTGGCTTCAATCCAATTTTCTCGCTGTATGCCTTGATTTGTTGTATGCGTAGTTTTTGCGAGTCAGGATAATCGACATCGTCTAGTAGATAGGTGGTAATTGGCCGTGCTTTCAAAAGAATTAAGACTTGTCTTTTGGCTTGTAGCGCACTATAAAGGATGACTTCTTGGTAAGATAAAAACGCTGAGAAAAGGATGAATAATAGGGGTATGAGCAAGATTTGTTTTTATTTTCATCAAGTTAACTATGGATCCTTTTTAAGTGTGTTCAGTTGGCGTTCGATCTAGAAAGGGTAACGTATTTGTCATAAATAATTGATAGGACCTGCCATAGGCTTTCGAAATAATATAATACTCCATTCAAATCCATTTCCGTAATTAATTTCTTTATAAAGGGGATTTCTTTAACTTATGATGAATCACCCAATATAGGAGAAACCTATAAAATAGGAAGCAGTAAAGATTTAATTTCGATCTTTTAAAGCATGGCTATCATCGGAATACCCAGTATTCCTGTCGAATTTTACTCAGCCAGCATTAGCTTCATATTGTTAGAAAATGAGTAGCGGAGTAATAAAAATCAAGGTCAATTATATTGAAATAATAATTTTTAAGTCAAAATAATTGAGAAGTAACTTCAATTCTGCACGTGGAAGGGACTACTTTTATGGTCCAGCATTTAGAATATTAAAAAGCTAATTTTAGGATTTGGAAAAACAAAAAAAAACTAAAATATTTAGCTAATAATATTAAATTTCCTAATAATTTTATATTTTAGCTAATATTTTTAGTAAAATAATAACTTTAGAAGACAATGCAAGAAAAAGAACAAAAAAACAAGGCTCTTCAGCTGACTATCGATAAGCTAGAAAAAACCTATGGTAAGGGTACCATCATGAAATTGAGCGACGAAAAAGTGATGGATGTACCCGTTATTTCGACGGGTTCCATTGGACTAGACCTTGCGTTGGGAGTGGGGGGTATTCCAAAGGGACGGGTGATAGAAGTTTATGGTCCTGAGTCCTCTGGAAAAACTACTTTATCCATGCATTGTATTGCGCAGGCACAAAAGCAAGGGGGCTTGGCAGCCTTTATTGATGCTGAGCATGCCTTCGATAAGAGTTATGCTGAAAAATTAGGGATTGATACTGAAAATTTACTCATATCTCAGCCAGACAATGGAGAGCAGGCATTAGAAATTACCGAACATCTTATCAGGTCAGGTGCCATTGATATTATTGTGATCGATTCTGTGGCGGCCTTGGTACCAAGGGCTGAGCTTGAAGGAGAGATGGGAGATAGTAAAATGGGACTACAAGCGAGATTGATGTCTCAGGCATTAAGAAAATTAACGGGAGCCATCAGTAAATCTGGCTGTGCATGTATTTTCATTAATCAGCTTCGGGAGAAAATAGGTATCATGTTTGGTAATCCCGAGACGACCACCGGAGGAAATGCACTTAAATTTTATGCATCAGTAAGGCTAGATATTCGTCGAATAGGTCAAATTAAAGAAAGTGCTGATAATATATTGGGAAACCGAACCAAGGTGAAGGTGGTTAAAAATAAAATTGCCCCACCGTTTAAAGTCGTAGAATTTGATATTATGTATGGTAAGGGGATCAGTAAATCTGGAGAAATTTTGGATTTGGGTGTTGAATTAGAAATTATTCAGAAATCGGGCTCATGGTTTTCCTATGATGGGAATAAGCTGGGACAAGGAAGAGATGCGGTTAAGTTACTTCTTGAGGATAATGTAGAGCTTATGGATGATCTGGAGCGTTTGATAAAGGAAAAGATTCATGGTTGATATTACATTAATCTTTATCAAAACTTGATTTTAGGATCAATTGTAGCATATCTATTGGGTTCTAATGGCCATTACTGGATCCATTCTTGCGGCTAGGGCCGCCGGAACAATTCCAGATACGATACCTATGACTACGGAAACGCCTAATCCAAGGAACACATTATTTAGGCTAAGTATAAGTTCTAAGGTCCCCAAATTGGAGAAACTCAACAAATAAACAAGAAATATACCGAGCAGTCCGCCGATCAACGAAAGAAATACGGATTCAAATAAAAATTGAAACAAGATGAAATAATTTTTGGCTCCGAGTGATTTTTGGATACCTATAATGTTGGTACGCTCCCGAACAGAAACAAACATAATATTTGCGATTCCAAATCCTCCCACAAGAATGGAGAATGAGCCAATGACCCATCCCGCAACACTTATGATATCGAATGTCGTACCGATAAATTCAGCAATTGCATCGGGATGGTTTATAGCGAAGTTTTCTTCTTCTCTAGGTTTTAATCCTCTTTTAGACCTCATAAGACCTTTTACCTCAGATTCAAGTTCAATAAGCCCTAAATCTGAGTCATATCCTTTTAGGGTAATGTAGGGCTCTAGACCCCCTTTGCCTATATAATAAAGCTTGGTGAAGGAATGATAAGGAGTGATGATCTGATCATCTTTGGACTCCATTTCAAGAAACCCTTCTCCCTCTTCTTTTAATTTACCAATTACATAATAAGAGATTCCTTTAATTTTTAAAGTTTTGCCGATAGGATTGAGCTCTGCGAATAAATCTTCAGCAATTCTATGACCTATTATAGCTACCGATCTGCCTCCGATGGATTCCTGTGCAGTAAAATATCGACCTTCTTCGATAGCTACTTCGTAAACGTCTTTGTAGGAATTAGAAACACCCATTAGGCTTACCTCATTGCTGCTGTTATTTTCAAATTTAACTACAATACCTCCCTTATTGCCCATGATGCATAAACTTGCTGCATTTTGGACATTTTCTACTAAAAACTTGTATTCTTCCCATGTGGGATGTGGACGTTTTAAATATTTCCACCAGGGATAAGGTTCGTCCCCTCCTAATCCCCAAGGCCACTTTTGTACAATTATCGTATTGGCACCTAAAAAATTAAAACTCTCCTTCAGGCTGCGCTCTAAAGAATCAACGAGTGTGAAAACAGAAATAATAGCAAAAATGCCGATGGTTACCCCCAATAATGATAGTATGGTTCGCAGCATATTTATTTTTAATGCGTTACATGCAAATAGGAAGCTTTCAAGGACAAGTTTTGTTATTATTTTCATATCAATGAGCAAGATAACTGGCTAGAAATGAAAAATATAAATTTTATAAAAAACATTTGTTTAATTTTGCGGACGTATTTCGTAAATTATTGTCATCCTATAATTTTTTTTCATGAAGCTATCAGCATTCAAATTCGATATTCCATCAAGCATCATTGCGTTACATCCTATGGAAAACAGGGATGAATCACGTTTGATGGTAATTCATAAGGATACAGGAAAGTTTGAGCATAAAACTTTTAAAGACCTCGTCAGTTATTTTAATGAAGACGACGTCCTGGTACTTAATGATACCAAAGTGTTTCCTGCCAGATTATACGGGAATAAGGAAAAGACGGGTGCTAAAATAGAAGTTTTTTTACTCAGAGAGCTCAATAAGGAAATGCATCTATGGGATGTATTGGTAGATCCCGCAAGAAAGATAAGAGTAGGAAATAAGTTGTATTTCGGTGATGGCGAGTTGGTGGCTGAAGTCATTGACAATACTACATCAAGAGGTAGAACTATTAGATTTTTATTTGATGGCGAACAGCATGACTTCTATAAATTGATTGATAATTTGGGAGAAACACCACTCCCGAAGATGCTGAATAGGATAGCAGAGGCTTCAGATAAAGAGCGTTTTCAAACCATTTATGCTGATAAAATAGGTGCTGTGGCGGCACCGACTGCCGGGTTGCATTTTACAAAGCAGTTGCTTAAAAGACTCGAGATTGTGGGTGTAGATATCGAAACCATTACATTGCATGTAGGCTTAGGTACCTTCAGGCCTGTAGATGTAGAAGACTTGACCAAGCATAAAATGGACAGTGAAAATTACGAAGTATTAGATAAAACAGCACAACGAGTCAATGAGGCATTGGATGCCAAAAAAAGAGTTTGTGCGGTTGGCACGACCGTCATGCGATCGATAGAGTCTTCTGTTTCGGCAGGTGGACGGTTGAAAGAAAGTACGGGCTGGACAGATAAATTCATCTTTCCACCTTATGATTTTAAAATATGTAACGCGTTGGTGACCAATTTCCATTTGCCTGAATCGACCTTGCTCATGATGGCTTCAGCTTTCGGAGGATATGATTTGATCATGGAAGCTTACCAATTGGCGATCAAGGAAAAATATCGATTTTTCACCTATGGCGATGCCATGTTGATTATATGATATGTCAATAGGCCGTCGTTTTGCAGTTATAGTAGCAGGAGGACAGGGTACGCGTATGAATAATGAGGTGCCCAAACAGTTTATTGAAATATCAGGGAAACCCGTCCTAGTTTATACGTTAGAATCATTTTTAAGGGTAGGGGTAGATATTTTAATCTTGGTCATGGCCAAAAATTACTTCGAACGTTGGGCAAGCATTAAAGAGCAATGGCTACCCCAACATTCCATTCAAATAGTCGACGGCGGGGAGACTCGTTTCCATTCAGTGAAGAACGGATTAAAATGGGTAGAAGGTCCAGGGATTGTGGCTATTCATGATGCAGCACGACCTTGCGTAAGTGCTCAATTAATCAATGCCGGTTATGAGGCTGCAGCCATCCATAAATCAGCCGTTGCTTCGGTGGCATTAAAGGATTCTATTAGAGAAAAATCTGGTGGTACTACGGTGTCCAGAGACAGATCAAAATATTATCTGATTCAAACACCTCAAACTTTTGACATAGACCTACTAAAAAAATCCTATGAAACGACTAATGATGACCGTTTCACAGATGATGCTTCATTAGTGGCTTCTAAGGGCCATGATGTTCATTTGATCGAAGGGTTTTATCAAAATATTAAGATCACCACTGACGAGGATCTTGATTTAGCTCAAATCTTTTTATCAAAAGATTTGGCTTAGTATTCATCTTCATTGAAGAAAAAGTCCTCTTTCGTTGGATAATCTGGCCATATCTCATCTATATTTTCATAGGGATTCCCATCGTCTTCTAATTCCTGTAGATTTTCTACAACTTCTAAAGGGGTTCCAGAGCGAATCGAAAAGTCGATCAGCTCATCTTTGGTAGCTGGCCAAGGTGCATCTTCAAGATATGAAGCCAATTCTAATGTCCAATACATATTAGTAATATTTAATATTCGCGCAAAAGTATAAATAAAAAGAATTTATCAAACTTATATTACCTTTATTTAAATAATTTCGGCTAAAAAGAGTAGAATTTTTGTATTCTCAAAATTTTAACTTGTCAAAATTCAAAAATAACTTCTTTTTTACCTTTATTTTTTGTTGAAACTTTATTTTTCTGCTACTATATCAAAGATAGCGGAGTTTTTATTGTTGAAAATGATGGAGTTATCTTCCAAATTTTTCAATTCAGATTGATTCCTTTTAAGTAATTTATGAGTTATTTGAACCTTTATTGCTAGCTGTTACTTCATGGATTTTTCATGAAAATTTAAATATTTTTTTTTGGCAGAGCCCATCAACAAAAAGGAGCTCTTCGGAGAGGTCAAGCCATTCATTTCCTTCGGTGAGTAGAAGTTTCAACTTTGTATGGTTGAGGCCGTTTTTATTAAAAGAGGTCAATTGTAACCTATATTTGGTTAGCTCGCTTTTACTAATTTCTTTTTTAGTTTTTAACTTTTGGATCAATTGTTGTAGTGTAAAATGTAGAACTACGAAATGTCATTATTTTGGATTGGAAAACGATGAATTTTTTTATATCATGTAAATTTATTGATTATTTTTTGATGAAATTATCTTTTTAAATTATTTACAAAGCATGTCTGAAGATAAAATTATATTCTCAATGGCGGGGCTGAGTAAAGTCTATCCACCTCAGAAAAAAGTTTTAAAGAATATCTATTTATCCTTTTTTTATGGAGCAAAAATTGGGGTCCTGGGACTCAACGGATCTGGTAAATCTTCTTTGCTTAAGATCATAGCTGGGTTGGATGATCAATTTCAAGGAGAGGTGGTTTTTTCTCCAGGCTATTCGGTAGGAATGCTCGAACAGGAGCCTAAAATGGACCCTGAATTGAGGGTAATTGATGTAATCAAGGAGGGTGTAAAGGAGGTTACCAGCTTACTAGAGGAATATGATCAGATTAACTTGAAGTTTGGTAAATCTGAGATTTTGGATAACCCAGACAAAATGGAGCAACTCATTGAGCAACAAGGCAAGCTCCAAGAACAACTTGACCAATTGGGTGCATGGGACTTAGATAATAGGCTAGATAGGGCCATGGATGCCTTGAGAACACCTCCGGAAGTCGCGTTGATTAAGAACTTGTCTGGAGGGGAAAAGAGAAGAGTCGCTTTATGTCGGTTGTTATTGCAAGAACCTGATATCTTGTTGTTGGATGAACCTACCAATCACTTAGATGCTGAATCGGTGCTTTGGTTGGAGCATCACTTGCAACAATATGAAGGTACGGTCATAGCGGTTACTCACGACAGATATTTTTTGGATAATGTGGCCGGGTGGATATTGGAACTTGATAGAGGAGAGGGTATTCCATGGAAGGGTAATTACTCCAGTTGGTTGGATCAAAAACAAAAAAGATTAGCTCAGGAGGATAAATCTGCCTCTAAAAGGCAGAAAACTTTAGAGCGCGAATTAGAATGGGTCAGGATGGCGCCCAAAGCAAGGCAGGCAAAATCAAAAGCTAGATTAGGGGCATATGAGAAACTGCTCGGGGAAGAAGTAAATCAAAAAGAAGCGACACTAGAACTTTTTATACCTCCAGGTCCGAGATTAGGGAGTAATGTGATTGACGTGGAAGGAGTCTCTAAATCATATGGAGATAAACTGCTTTTTGATGATCTTCATTTTAGTCTACCTCAAGGGGGAATTGTTGGCGTTATAGGCCCTAATGGAGCAGGAAAATCAACCCTTTTTAAGTTAATTACAGGAAAAGAGACTCCAGATTCAGGGACTTTTAAAGTAGGGTCTACTGTAGTTCTGTCCTATGTTGATCAGGAGCACGATCAATTAAAGTCTGAAGAAACGGTATTTGATGCCATTTCAGGAGGAAATGAATCCATCAATTTGGGCGGGAAAGAAATGAATGCGCGTGCTTATACCAGTAGATTTAATTTCAGTGGTACCGATCAACAGAAAAAAGTGGGTGATTTATCTGGAGGAGAGCGTAACAGAGTCCATTTAGCCATGACCCTCAAGCAAGGAGCCAATTTGATTTTATTGGATGAGCCTACCAATGATTTGGACATCAATACATTGAGAGCACTAGAGGAAGGGCTTGAAAACTTTGGAGGATGTGCCGTAGTAATTTCTCATGATCGATGGTTTCTTGATAGAATAGCTACCCATATATTGGCTTTTGAGGGAGATTCTCAGGTATCTTGGTTTGAAGGAAATTTTTCTGATTATGAAGAAAACAGGAAGAAAAGATTAGGAGATCTGGTACCAAAACGAATTAAATTTAAAAAACTGAAATAATAAAAAAGGGTAGGCTTTGCAAGCTTATATATGTTGCCTTTTATTATTCAGTAAGTTAGAGAGTAGAATCCTCGAGCAATACAATTGAGCTTTGATGGTACCCAAAGGGGTATCAAGTAGTTGTGCTATTTCTGCATAACTCTATTCATCAAAATAACGAAGAGTGATAAGTTGTTGATATTTTGACTCCATTTGGTTGACAAATAATCTTACTACTTCAATTTTTTGATCATTAATTATCACCTCATCAGGCACTAAATTTTGATCCAATAGGTCGAGGTTGAGTATTGCGTCTTGACCATCTGAAAAAGAGCTGTGAATACTTGTGATCTGTATTTTTTTCGCGTAAAATCGATAGTATGGTTGGTAGCAATACCAAAAAGCCAAGTAGTAAAAGCATGATTTTTTTTTAAAAAGGGCTAGTTTATGAAATGCCTTTGCAAAGGTTTTAATGGTGAGGTCTTCCCATCTTCCTTGTTACGTACCTTTTTAAGAATCATATGATAAACTGATTTTTTGTATCGTTCCATTAATTCACGACAAGCATGTTCACTTTTACATAGAAGGATATCGTCAATGAGACTAAAATCTTTTTGTGCATTTTTTGAAAATGTTCTTTTTTGATTCATTAGGGTTTTTAAAAGGAGGAATTAATTTATAACTGAAAGCGAATGTAATCTAAAGTGATTGATTTAGATATTATTTTTGATAACATTACTCAGGTGACCACTTTGAATTTCTGTATTATTGGTACCCTCATAGATGATGCTACTTACTCCACCAGCGTCACCTGTCAATTGTAGTGTCGAGGCACCCGTTAGATAGGCTTTTAGAAATTTAACCTTAACATTTGCCGCTATGGAGGTAGCACCTGTTAAGATCAATTCAAGGTTTTCTGATTGGAAGCAATTAATTTCACCTGATATCGCATCATTTAAGCTGATACTTTCAATCTCAGGAGTACGGATCAGTAAGTAATGACTAGTTTCACTCACTGTGTCCTCATCCCACTAATCTCTATCGGCTGTATCTTTAACTATTAGTTTATTTGCCACCATTTTAAATTGCAAGTCTTCGTCTTTAGGTTTCTTTTTTAAGGCGACATAATAGTGGTCTGCTTGTTCTATGGTTACATATAGGTGAGATGAAATGGTTATATCTTTAAAATTCTCAAAATCATAAATAGGAGGTTCAAGATCGATTTCCTCCCAAGTAGGGCGAGACTGAACCATAGGTTTCCTGGTAGTTGAATATTCAATATTTGGAGATGTGGGGGTGTCGAACGGTGGTAAGTCACATGTAATACAATTCAGTCCATTTTGATCAAAAATCCATTTATTACCATTAAGATTGGAGGTATTGTAACCGTTCGGATATAAAGTGTTTCGCAGGATTTTACCTAAATCAGCATCCATTTTGAAGGGCAGTCCAAAGGGGATATATAGCGTGATTTCTGCTTCTTGAAAACGGTATGGAGTCCTGTTTAAATTGATATCTCGTGCAAAAATGATTTCATTTCCCTCTTGAACAATAGCATAGGAAACATCTGCCGCATTATTTTCAGCATTTTCTAAAGTATTTCCCCTTGACATTATACGTGAGATGGCTTTAAAATCACTTTTATCATGGCCTGCTAAGTATAAATGAACTCGATCATTTATTTGACCCCCTTGAGCTAAGGTTAAGGTAAATAGGGAATCTGTTGGCTCAAAGTTCTGTGTTATTTGGACATAATTTTCTGTTATAAAATCTTTTATAGTTGCCGGAGTCAAAAAAGATAATCCAGCAATCCCCAATATCCACAACGTTAAAAGAGTGGCTCCGAGATAGCGATTGAGTAGGGAACGCTTGGTGATAATGGTCAATCCCAATAATACAATGGCAAGCATTGGGATCATAAAGACTAGTAGTAAAGTGACAGCGGTTAAGGCATTGATCGAGGATGCAAAGAGTTCCAATGGGAAAAAACTTGAAATCATGACATCGGACCAACTTAGGTTAATTCCCAGTGCGATGAGGAAAATAATTAGCAATACAAAAGATAAGCCTAAACCTATGAGAATAAAGCCAATCCCTAAGGCAATTCTCAAGACCTCACCTAAAAAAGCCAATAATGGGCCTAATATTTTTGCTAAGGTTTCCAATACAACCGCCAAAAGCTTAAAGGGGATCATGATGACTTTTATGAAGGGGTTTTCGTCTCCTTCGACTACTTTGAGTTTATTTTTAAAATTAGTTTCTATATTGCTCAAAGTGATAGGTTCACCTTCCATTTTCATTTTTTCCGTAATAGAAACGGCTTCTGGCGTAATGATCCACAGGACAAGATAGAAGATGATACCGGATCCACCTAATAATATGCTGAGCAACAACAATAATCGAATGACTACTCTATCGATACCAAAATAGGCAGAGATTCCAGAGGCTACACCTACTATTACTCGGTCTTCTTTATTTCTATACAGTTTTTTTACTTGGGTCTCTTCTATGAGTGAAGCTCCCGGTAATGCGATCCATAAAAGGATGTAGGTGATTAAGGTAGCGGTAGAGAGGCCAATAAATAAAGCATTGAAAAACAATCCTAAGATCAATAACCGAACCCATAAGGGATCTATTTTAAAATAATAGGCAAATCCACTAGCGACACCTCCAATGAGTTGATTCTTGGTATTCCGCCTGAGTTTCCTTTTTTTGCCATTTGTATAAGCTTGATCCTTGGGCACTCCCCCTTCCTTGTCTGAAAGATCATCACTTGAAGGATTATTGTCTGTATCCAATGAAGCTTCGAAATCAGTCACGGTACCCATGGTTGTAATCAAAGATTTTACATCTGATAATAAAATCACTTCACTCTCTGTGGAACGTTTATCCAGAAAGATTTCTGAAATACGACTTTCGATGTCCTCAATGATGTCCTTGTGATCGTCAAAAGTAGAAAAATAGGCATTAATCGATTTTAGATATTCTTCAAGCAGATGATATCCTGATTCCTCTATATGAAAAAGAGTCCCTGCTATATTGATGCTGATATTTTTTTTCATTTTTTCACTTTTGTTGATACTACAGAGATGATTTTTTCGGTTGATAGGGATAATTCAACCCAAGTTGATTTTAGGGCTATTAAAAAAGCACTGCCCTGCTTGGTAATCACATAATATTTGCGTGGAGGACCTGCTTTTGACTCCACCCATTTATAACTCACTAACTCAGCCTTTCTAAGTCGGGTTAATAAGGGGTACAAGGTACCTTCAACGACCATTATTTTGGCGGTCGTGAGCTCTTCGAGTAGGTCTGTGGCATAGACTTCTCCTCTTGAGATGATATGAAGTATGCAGAACTCGAGAATCCCTTTCCGCATTTGTACTTGTGTGTTTTCTATATTCATTAGAGCTTGTTATAATTATTTGTAAGTTATGCATAGTACTAGGTATAAAAAAGTACTATGCGATAAATATCAGTAACAATCATTCATTGATCTCAAAAAGAGGCATTCTGTACCTAATTAATCGAGTATCAAACGGTTTTACCTATAAATAAAGGGAATACAGTTAATTGAATTGAATGAGATATAATGGAGTTTAAAGATGGCCAATTTGCCAGGGACTGGAGCTGAGCAATTTTTAATTATCAATGTGCAGATAAGAGATGTGCATTTATAACGGCTACCTGGGTGAATTACTGTAGAATTATGAAATATTTTCCCTGCACATTTTCTCATCAATTTCCGAGATATCCTAAGAAGAAGACCAATGATTATTGGACTTTTCTCAGCGTTATCTCGTAGAGGTAGGGATGCCATTTTGCTGTGACGAAGAGCCTGTTTTGATAGCTGGCAATACCGTTGAGCACATAGTCTATGCCTCGGTATTTTGATCGATCAATCAAGCCCATCAAATCAATGACTCCTTTTACGCGACCCGTTAGCAAATCTATAATTATGATTTCATCAGATGCTGTAGTATATACATTGGCATAAAGGTCGTTACCTATTACTTCCAATTCATTTAAAAAATTTAATTTACCTGTTTGATCGTAGATCTGAAGTCGATCTATCTGAGAAAAATCTTTCGGGTTAAGTAAATAAATATTTTCTGATCCATCGCTCATTACTAGGGTATCCCCCCAGGTAGCTAAACCCCAGCCTTCTCCAGAGTAATTAAATGTTCTTGTACGATTAAGGTCTTTGTCGTAAGTAAAAGCGATATGAGATTCCCAAGTGATTTGAAAAATCGTTTCTTTCCAAGAAGTGGCTCCTTCACCAAAATATTTATTTTCGATATTAGCCATTTGTATGACCTCCCCTGAAACTAAATCATATTTTCCTATGGTTGAGGATCCCCTATGTCCCGTGCTTTCATATAAATATTCATTTTCAAAAAAGAGTCCTTGGGTATATGATTTTTCATTGTGCGGATATGTATTGACCAACTCGTAAGTATATCGCGACGGATTGAGATTAGAGGCAAATGTTATTTTTGGATATATTTTTTCTTTTTTATCCTTAAAATAAGCAGTAAGAGAAATTTGAGGATTGCCAGTACGAAACCGCTCGGGCTGCCATTCAAAATGATTTCCTGTGAAGGTTTTCGGCTTTCCATCACCTTCCAATAGAATAGAGTCTATAAGGTGATCTTTTTTATGCTCTAGGGTAAATAAAACAAGGGTACCCAAGGGGAAAGTACTTCCCAATTTAGGTGTAATTAGATTAATTTCTTTTTTTATTCTGGGTGAATTTCTCCTTTTAACCGTCTTTGTTTCCTTTGGCATACAATTTGTAATTAGGTGTAGCAAAGAAATAAGAATAATAAGATTTTTTAAAGAAAATTTTCTGATGTCTACCCTTGTCATACCAAGAATGCAAATATGATTTTGATTGATTTGCCCTTATGATTCTAAAGTCAAAATCAATTTTTATTGTTAGATACCAAACTTTTTATCAGTACAGGTAATGTTAACCCTTGGTAAATGATGGTCCAAACCACAACCACATAAGTCATGGTGATAATGACATCCTTGCCACTGAATTCAGGAAGTGTTAAAGATAAAGCAATAGGAATACCTCCTCTTAGCGTCCCCCATGACATGATTGAAATCGTATGTGGCTCAAAATTTTTCTTGACTGATAATATTTTGATGGGTATAAAAACACTCATCCATCGGCCAAGTAAGACGAGATTGACTGCAAAAAAACCTGCAGCAAAATAATCAAATCGTAAAGGAATGACCAGCATTTCAAGGCCGATAAGCACAAAAAGCATGGTAGCAAAAGAGTCTTGAATCAGATTCCAAAATTTAAAAACATAATCGCCTGCGATTCCGGTTACCTCTGTTGAGCGTCCTTCATTACCTATGACCAAACCGATGATCACTGCGGCCTGCTTTGAGGAAACATGCATTAAGTCTGCCATGGTAGTCCCAAAAAGAACAATAGTGATTGTTATAAGTATTTCCACATGAAATTCATCGTTGTCGACATATTTTAATAAGCGATACCCAATGTATCCCATAATTAAACCGATAAATATGCCTCCTCCAACATCTGCTAGAAAGACATAAACAACTTCAAAAAAACCAAGTTGATGATCTGCTTGTCCTCCAGCTAAGTCGAGCAAGGTCAGGGCTAAAACAACTGCTATGCCATCATTAAAAAGGGACTCACCTTCAATTTTCATTTCAACGTTCTTTGAGATTTTAAAACGACGAATGTATTCGGTGATAGCAATGGGGTCGGTTGGAGAGATCAACGCACCAAAGACCAGGCAATATAGATAACTCAAGTCTATGCCGATCCAACCCAGCATAAAATAGACTGAGGTTCCAATGACTGCCGTAGAAATAAGAACACCGACAGTTGCCAAAACAAGAACTGCCTTTTTATACTTGGCAAGCTTCTTAATTTCTATATTTAATGCACTCGAAAAAAGGAGAAAGCTTAATACGATCTGGTAAATAATATCACCATATTTATATTCTTCGATATGAATGGCATCAATTTTTAATGACGGAATCAGATATCCCGCACTAAGTAAACATAAAGAAAGAAAGAGTGCCATGATCATTGAACCAATGGTTGAAGGCAATTTCAAGACGTATATATTCAAGAATATAAAAAGGCCAGCAAGAAAAATAAACAAGGCGATAATATCAAATACGTTCATTTTAACAGGATTAGAATCAGAAAGATTTTACTTTTTGGACTTCAGTATTCATGGTCATTGTACTACAAATATTATGATTTTAATCATAAAATGAGCCTAATTAGCTTTGAAATATAGTCTAGATGGCTTTGAAATGAATATTTTAGTGATTTTTTTTTACTTTAATGAACTAAATAAAGCAAAATAGCGCAATATTTTAATCATTTCTGTATTCTTTTGACTGGTTTTATCCTCAATAAGGATACTTAAAATGTCGTTCATACAGAGGCGAGATTAATGTAAAGGGATCAGTCTCAATCAACATCAGACAAAACAATTATTTCTAGTAAAGATAATTTGTTCATTCTTGGAGGCCTATTTTTGTAGGCGATAAAAGTGCTTTTATCATGAAGTCAACTGATGATGAAATTATCAAGGTGGAGTTGTTTGTTTTTATGGATATTTCTATTGGGCTGTGCTTCCACATCAGGAAATGAGATAGATCTCTTGTACCAAGAGATTATGGATGTCCATGATGAGGTCATGCCCAAAATGGGTAAGATTCGTAATTTAGAAAAGCAATTCAGATCAGCTGCATTGACTTCTCCTAACGCTACAGAATTAATGAGGCAAGCGGACGCACTTGCAAGTGCAAATGAAGCTATGATGAATTGGATGCTAAATTTCAATAACGATTTTCAAGGACTTGATGAAGAAAAAAAGGAATATCTCTTGGGTCAGAAAGAGCAGGTATACCAAGTCAAAGAGTTAATGAATTCAAGTATTTTGTGTAGTGAGGAGTTAATAGGTAGCGCATTTGACTAGCAATGTCTCCACTTGACTGACCGAAACAAACCCGCTTTGATTACCCCAACTATTACCGATATACGTAAGAATTTCAGCTATTTCTAAATTACTTAAATCAGCTTGAGCGGGCATTGCAATATTCTGATTTGAAGCTTTTCGAATGGATTTTGTGCCATATTTTATAAGACAAGCCGCTGGGTTCATGTCATCCATCAAAGCGGCAGATTCGATCAGTGCTGGATATAATTTCCTAAACCCTTCTCCCGAATTTTGATGGCAATGGGTACAGTTTGTAGTGTATAGAATTTTGCCTTGTATGAGATACTGCGTATACTTCATTTTGGAAGCTTCATCTAGGTTTTTGGGAAACTGGCTCTCCGCGGGTTTTTGATAGGAATTACAACTCAGTACTAAAAAAAGGGATAAAAAGAGGAATAAATAATTATTGCTCATAGCTCGATAACAACTTGTTGATGTCTTTGATAAGTAAATCAACCTGACTGGGGATGGTGCCATCATAAACCCCTCGTACCCGACGCTCTTTATCGATCAATAAAAAGGCACCACTATGGATAAACCCCCCAGGAGCATTTTCATCTTCATTGGCTACGACCATATAGCTCGTCTCTCCTATATCATAAATCTGATCCTTATCTCCCGTTACAAATTCCCATTTTGGACTACTTACTCCCAGCAAGCGGGCATAATTAGCCAATGCGGCTACTGTGTCGTAGCTTGGGTCAATGGTATGAGAAAGTAAGCCAACATTTTCATTATCTAAAAATTTTTCATAGACTCGGTACATTTGTTTACTCATTTCTGGGCAAATAGAGGGACAATTGATAAAGAAAAAATCAGCGACATAGATTTTATCTTTAAAAGAGGTATTGGTAATAACGGCACTGTCTTGGTTTATAAAACTAAAGTCAGCAATACGATGGGGAATCGTATCCTTGATGAGTATGCCGTTCACCTCTTTTGTAACAATTTTATTACGTCCTAAAATCGGTAATTCAAAATTGGTTTTGAATTCTTGGCAGGCCCCAAGTAACAGAAATAAAAAGCCTATTTCAATATGTCTTCTCATCTTTTTGTACGAATATACTTATAAAGTTTAATACCACTTATTAACAAGATCACCACAGCAAAAATTCCCAAAACGCTACTTGTCCAGCTCAATTGATCTTTCTTAACAATGAGAAAGACCACTGAGATTAAAATAAGGGTGGATACTTCATTCCAAATACGTAATTGTATTGAGCTGTATTTGACTACTCCTGCTTGCAAAAGTTTGAAAATATGGTGCAGGCTAAAGTGATAGCCGTAAAGAGCACCCACCAGAAGTAACTTTATTTGCATAAAGGGCAGTTGGAACCATTGGGGTTGCAGGTAAAGCAATGTACTTGCCATAATGGCGGTAATGAGGGCAGAAGGCCAAGTAATGATGTACCATAAACGTTTGGCCATAAGGCCCAATTGGGCTTGTAATATAGACTTTTCAGGTTCAGGTTTAGATATGGCTTCGGTCTGGTAAATAAATATCCGAGGGATGTAAAAAAGCCCAGCAAACCAGGTAATAACAAATATGATATGCAATGCCTTGATAGATAAATAATCCATTATGAATCAGTTAAATTGAACAACCTTATGCCCTTTTTATCAGGAATATTGAATCTTAAAAAGCGATTAAATGATTAAATGGGCTTGTTTTCGACCCCATTATTTTCGTCTATATCATTCTCGTCCTCAAAAACGATTTCAATCCCTGCTTTTTTTAAATCGTCTTTTACATCAATATCGATAAGGGTGGGTAATTTAAATACAGAAAGATCTCTATCCTTAATTTCATCCAAGAGTTCATTCAGGACTTCATCATGACCATAGGCTTGTTTATTGAGTAAATTTTCATGCGGTTCTTTCATACCAATCAGATAAAATCCACCATCTTGGGCAGGGCCAATGACCACATCATGTTTATCCAATGCAGCAAAACCTTGGGAAATGATCTTATCAGTGATGTCGGGTGTATCGCTACCAATAAGAACTATTTTATCAAAGTCTAATTCAAAGGCATCATAAAAGCAATTTTGCATTCTTTGCCCCAAATCTTTACCTTCTTGGATATGTTTTTGGTATTTGGCATCGTCAAATTGGTCATGCGATTCTATGTATTCAGAATAGTAGACATATTTATTAATCTTTAAGACATCCGTTACTTCTGCAGTAATTCCTACCAGTTCTTTGTAGATCTCCATCGCTACGTCCATACCCAAATCCTCAGCCAATCTTGTTTTAACCGTTCCTGGGATTAAATTTTTAACAAAAATGGACAATACTTCTTTACTCATAAACCTTAATTCCTTTGTGTAACCATAAAGACCATACTTTGCTGTAAGCATGAATGCTATCCGTAGGCAAATTTAAATGATTTACGACAATTTGTGATTGATTTTTCCAATCAAAGATTCCTCCGTATAAGTTGTAGACCTTAGTATATCCCATGTCGAGGAGTTTTTCGCCTATGCGTTCACTTCGATAACCTACTGAACAATAGAGAATGATTTCTTTATTTTTTGGAATATGGCTCACATCTGATGGTTTAAAGTCATCAAATTCAATGAGCTGAGCTCCCGAGAGATGACTGACTGAAAATTCGTTGTGGCTGCGGGTATCTAGTAATAGAGGTTCGTGATTCTGCATTTTCCACACTACTTCCTTGGTCTTGAGGAGAGGAACAGTATTTTTGTAAAAAAAGGAAATGGGATCATCAAATGTTTTGGTTTGACATCCAAGAACTAAATACAAACAAACTAAAACGCTATATAAGGTTCGCATCTTTCTTTTTTAATTCTATTCCTATAGCACTAAATAAGATGATATATTCACTTAATATCCACCAGGTAGGCATATCATATCCTGTAGCATCATAACCAAAATAGCTCCAAGATACGGTAAAGCTCCAAATAACAGGATACCAGTATCCACTAAGTAACCCTAGGGGTATCAAAGTTAAGATATACCATGGATGAATGGTTGTACTCATCAGAAAATAAAGGGTAAGTGAATAGAGTAAGACGGTTTCTAGAGATTTTTTATAATGGGATAAAAGAATAGCTCCCAAGGGGATTAAAAATAGAGTAATGATCCCCATGATGGGTCCCAGGGTTCCAATAATATTGTATCCTTTAAACCAAAAACCGAGGGCTCTGAAAATGAAGTAAATGCTGGCATTAAATTCAAAATGCTGGAAGTAGAGTTTTAAACTGGTGAAGGCTCCCTCCGTAAGTTCGGTGCTTAACATGGGTGTCAGGGTTAGACTCAATACTAATAGTGCAATGCTGATTAATACCCAGCTCTGCTTCCATTTATAATACCACATTAAAGCAGGTAGAAAGAGGATTGGGATTAGTTTGGTAGCGATGGCCAAACCCCAGGCGAATCCAGCCTTTGCAAATTTATTTTTTGAAATAAAATATAGGGTGAGCAGAAGGAAGAAAATCACCATGGATTCAAAATGCACATTACCCACGCCTTCCCAAATAAGCAAAGGATTTAAAAAAAACCAGCCTGATAGAGCTGTTTGTGGTCTTAATTTATGAATTAACAAGGTTGAGGCAATATCCGTTAATAATAGTGAAATTCTCAAGATACCTACGGACCCTAAAGGGTGGGCTATAAAAGTGGAGAGCCAAAAAAAGAACTGATTCAGGGGCGGATAAACGGTAGCGTACGTACTGGAATTTAACTGTGCCAATGCGGCAGGAGAAAATTTTGGGATATCCAGCTCACCGACTTGGGTAGGTAATAATGAATAAGGGTTGATGCCATGGTGAATCAAGGATCCATCCCAAATAAACCGATAGAAATCATCTGACAAACTGGGTAAATCATAAAAAAGCAGGCACCGTACACCTATGCCTAAGACCCATATAGATTTGAATGAATATTCAAATTTACAAATCCAGAAATAAGCAAAAAAAGACGCACTGAAGCAGATAAATAAACCCATGGAATCTGATCTATTCAATACTGTTGATAGAATTAAAATAGATACAACAAACATGAAGTACAATAGGGGAGCAGGTCCAAAAAGTCTCTTAAGTGACATTTTTTAAACTGTTTTTGATCGCATTAAAAAAAAGATAGCCAAAACCGAGGGTAAGCATGGCATGAAAAGGCAGAAAACCGTAATGCTGAAAGTTGACACCTAGGCCCAAACCCCAAGCGAAATAGAGCATGCACAAGCCTTCCATAAAATTGAGTAAGCTGATCTTAGGTTGAATATAACTATTGCCTTTCCAATCATCCGTATGCTTTTGGACACCAAACTTTGGAGTTCTGACAAAACCTGTTTTTATGTTAAGAAACCCTTCCAATAAGGCCAACGAGTTGTGGAGTGATAGACTGAGTGAAAAGGTAAGGTATAAAGGGAAATAGATACAAAAATAGGTTAATGGATTTTTTTGAGAAGCTCGAATGGCAAACCAGTAGAAAATACCGATGGCGATAAAACCAACTAAAAAAACAGAACCGAAATCAAAAATCGCTTTCAGGTGAGGATACTCATTTTTTATAAAAACAAGGGGTACTGAAAGCATAGCAGCCATAAAAATAAAGAGAAAAACCGTACTATTTAATAGATGTAACGTAGCCCTTGTTTTATGATTAAGCGCCAAATCTGATTGGATTACTTTGCCTATATTTTTTCTGATCGTTTCTGCAGTTCCTTTATTCCACCTAAATTGTTGGCTTTTTACGGCTTGCAGCGTGATGGGGAGTTCAGCTGGGCTTTCTACAGATTCAAGGTATTCGAATTTCCATCCATTTAACTGCGCGCGATAGCTTAGGTCAAGATCTTCTGTGAGCGTATCATGGTGCCAGCCGCCCACATCCAGAATACTTTCTTTCCTCCAGATGCCTGCCGTTCCATTGAAATTAATAAAGCTCTTGGCTTTTCTTCGTCCTGTTTGTTCCACAGTAAAATGGGCATTAAGGCCAAAGGCCTGCATTTTAGTGAGCAAGTTGAAATTTTCATTTAAATGGCCCCAACGCGTTTGTACCATGGCTATTTTTTCATCTTTAAAATAGGGGATGACTTTTTTTAAAAAATCTTTTTTAGGTATAAAATCAGCATCAAATATAGCAATGAATTCACCTTTAGCTATGGTCAACCCATGTTGTAAAGCACCTGCCTTGAAGCCTATTCTATTTTGTCTTCTCAGATGAACAATGTCAATGCCCTTGTTTTTGATTTGGTTTATGCGGGCATCAATCATACCGATGGTTTCGTCATCAGAGTCGTCAAGGAGTTGAATTTCGAGGTGAGTGTTTGGGTAATCTAAGGAGGTGGCCGCATCTAGGAGTCGATCAATCACATATTTTTCATTATATAGCGGCAGTTGAAGGGTTACAAAAGGTAGGTTCGTAGGTTCATGATTCAAAGGAGGATCATCGACTTTTCTAATATAATGCCAAGTCAGGTTCAATTGTGCTAAGCTAAATAGGCAAATGATGAACATTGAAAAACCATAAAGCATTATTATGATCCATTCCATTTAGAGATATTTAATAATGGTGGCGATGATTTTGTAACCCGCCAGAATAGTACCTTTAAGGGTGCCTGAAACCTTAGATATTCCTATTCTTTTGCGATAATCCACAGCTATTTCCTCAATTTTTAATTTATTTTTGATGGCTTTGATTTGCATTTCGACGGTCCAGCCAAAGGTCTTGTCTTCCATTTTAAGTTGCATCAATGCATCGTATTTGATGGCTCGAAAAGGTCCCAAGTCCGTATATTTAACATGGTAAAGATATCTTATCAAAGTGGTGGCGAGCCAGTTCCCAAATATTTGCTGTGGCATCATGGAGCCAGGTTCTTTAATACCCAATTCACGACTCCCAATGACCATATCAGCCATTCCATTTATGATGGGATCAACTAATTTTACGATTTCAGATGGATAGTCGCTGTAGTCCCCATCAAGGAATACAACAATATCAGGAGTGGGATCACTTTTAGATAGATGATCTATCCCTTTCAAACAGGCCCAACCATAGCCACGTTTGGATTCTTTTAATGAGGTGGCCCCAAGTTTCTGAGCAGTTGCAAAAGTGTGATCCGAGGATCCATTGTCAACCACGATAATTTCCGAGACCCAATCTTTGGGAATTTCTTTAATGACATGGCCGACTGCATTTTGTTCATTAAAAGCCGGGATGATTACTCTTATGTCTGGGGACTTCAAATCAGTTACATGACTAGGGTTAAAATGGGAATAGTTTTTTCAACGGATATTTAATTTAGGAATGGGTCAGTAACCTGCTGCCTGACCATCCTTTCGCGATTCTGAAGCGCCCAAGTAGACCTTATTTTTATCATCCCACAGGATGGCTTGATATCCTCCATATATGCCTAAGGCAAACCCTACGTTATGTCCTTGGTTCATCAGTCTTCGAATAGTTTCATAATCAAAGCCTGATTCCAGTCTGATTTTTCCTGAATTTACCGCATCAAAACCTGTGGGCGTCGAGGTTCCCGTGTGATCTATCCTCGGGGCATCCCCAGCTTCTTGCAAGGTCATGCCAAAATCTACCATATTCATTACAATTTGTACATGCCCCATGGGCTGAAAGTCACCTCCCATTACCCCAAAGCTCATCAGAGGGATGCCATTTTTAGTCATAAATGCGGGTATAATAGTATGAAAGGGTCTTTTGCCAGGGGCGTAGGTATTGGCTTGTCCTTCTTCAAGAGAAAAAAGCTCTCCGCGATCTTGAAGCATAAAACCCAAATCTGTAGGAACTAATCCTGAGCCCATACCTCTATAATTGCTTTGAATTAAAGAAATCATGGTACCATTTTTATCAGCAACGGTCAGGTACACCGTCTCTCCATTGCTTATCGACCCTGCTTTGTAAAGGCCGGCGTCAGGGCCAATTTCGCTTCGTCTTGCGGCCGCATAATCTTTTGAAAGTAATTGTTCCACCGGGACATCATAAAAATCCATATCCGCATAATATTTTGCACGGTCTTCAAAAGCCAGTTTTTTGGCTTCAGTAAATAGGTGAATGTGTTCTGCGCTTCCATATGGGATCTCATCAAAGTCATAGCCCTCTAGTATATTCAACATTTGCAGGGCAGCGATGCCTTGCCCATTCGGAGGAAGTTCCCATACATCATAACCCCTATAATTTACAGAGACTGGTGTAACCCATTCAGAATGATGATCTGCCAAGTCTGATGTTGATAAAAAGCCCCCTTTGGCCTGAACATAATCAGCAATGGTTTTCGCTATCTTTCCCTTATAAAAACCCGCTCTACCCTTGTTAGCGAGGATACTATAGGTCATGGCTAAATCTGGATTTTTGAATAGTTGACCTTTGCTCGGTGTCTTACCATCGATCATATAAGTATCCTTAAAATTTTGAAAATTGAAAGATTCATATCTTGAGGCACCTACTGCCATGTAGTAGGCAATCAATTCGGTCACTGGAAATCCATTTTCGGCATAGTGGATTGCGGGTGCTAAAATATCTGTCATAGGAAGAGCGCCAAATTTTTCATGAAGCTCAAACCATCCATCTACAGCCCCAGGAACGCTTACGGGCAATGGGCCAAAAGAAGGAATTTTGGTTAAATTTTGTGATTGGAAATATTCCAAAGTCAATGATTTGGGGGAACGACCACTGGCATTCAAGCCATGTATGGTTTTTGTTTTCCCATCCCAAATAATAGCAAAAAGATCTCCCCCAATTCCGGATCCAGTGGGTTCCATGAGTCCTAAAGCGGCATTGGCTGCAATGGCGGCATCAATGGCGGTACCTCCTTTTTTGAGGATATCAAGTCCTATTTGTGTGGCGAGGGGATGACTCGTGGCCACCATTCCATTTTGAGCAATGACCTCAGATCGGGTGGCAAAACCTTTTCCGGTAATCCGATCTTGAGCACACAGAGTAAGGGAGGTAACTAAAAAAAAGAAGGCGCTTAAATATTTTTTCATCATTAAAGTTATTTCAAGGATTTATTTTAATTTTTATGAACATCCATTTAAATATTTAATTATTAATTGAGAGGCAGCATAATTTTTTAAATATTTTTAAAACATCTTAAGCGAAGCCGAATTTAGCAGTAATTTCTTCATTTTATACCAAAAAAAATTTAAAATCCCACTTCAATGATTATATTATAAAGAACGAATCTTTTGATCAATTTCTGTAATCTAAAGGCGGGTCACGATCGCCAATGAGCGCCTTATAAGGATCATTTTTTCCGATACGTTCTTCTAACTCTTTATTTGCACGGATGATCAGGTCAGGATCAGTGAAAACATCTTGGGCTGTCAAGGCGATGGTTTTAGCAGCGATCAACATTCCTTTGATGCCAATACTTGTTCCTCCTGCGGCGACAGCCTGCCAAGTATGTGCAGAAGTACCAGGAACCCATGTAGCAGCACTCATGCCTGCGGTAGGTACTTTCCAGCTTACATCACCCACATCAGTAGACCCACCACCCTTCCTTTTTTCTATGGAATAAGGGGTTATTTCTTCTCCTGATTCAATTTTGTAATCACCCTCATAGGTATCAAGTATTTGTTGAGCAAATTTAATTTCTGCATCGTTGTATCGCATCCCCCCAATGGATACGAGGTTTTTATACATAACTTCTGACAGAGTTTCATTGGGCAGTAGGTTATAAAGGCCATGAATGATTTCATAATCCATGGTGGTTTCGGTTCCTATGGCGGCACCTTGCGCGGCCTTAACTACCCTTTCAAAAATAGCTTTAACATTGGCGACTTCTGGGTTCCTTACATAATAAAAAACCTCGGCAAAGGCAGGTACGACATTGGGAGCTTCACCACCACTGGTAATCACATAGTGAATCCTTGTTTCTTGAGGAACATGCTCTCGGAGCATGTTCACCATTTGATTCATGGACTCAACACCGTCAAGGGCAGAACGACCGCGTTCGGGCGAAGCTGCAGCATGCGAAGATTCCCCATAAAATCGGAATTTAGCAGATTTATTAGCCAGGGAAGAGCCAGGGTTTGCATTATTATTACTGCTTGGGTGCCAATGTAAAACCGCATCTACATCATCGAATAATCCGGCTCTTACCAAGTAAACTTTTCCCGCGCCCCCTTCTTCAGCCGGCGTACCGTATACCCTAAGGGTACCCTTTATTTTATTGGTTTTTAACCAGTTTTTTATTGCGATGCCAGCAGCAACCGATGCGGTGCCGAAAAGGTGATGTCCACAGGCATGACCCGCTCCCCCTGTAATCACTGGATCTCGAGTGGGAATTGCTTTTTGAGATACCCCAGGCAATGCATCGTATTCGGCGAGAATGGCAATGACGGGTTGTCCAGATCCATATTCAGCGATAAAAGCAGTTGGAATTTCGGCAACACCGGTTTGAATGGAAAATCCTGCGTCACTTAATGTTTTTTTGAGTAATGCGGAGCTTTTTTCTTCTTGATAACCTACTTCCGCCCAGTCCCATATTTTGAGCGCTATCGTTTCATAGGTAGATTTTTGAGATTCAATTTCATCTGTGATTTTTAGCTGTTGTCCGTTTAAGGAAGCAATAATACATAGACTAAAGAATGGTGTGAGTAAACGAAGCATGATGTATTTAAATTTTAATTGAAAGTATGAATTTAGTATAAAATACAGTGACCCTTGATAAATATTTTATGACCGGCTGTTATTTTGTTTGGATTTAGTCAATTGAGCGCTTTGAAGGATTGGAATGAAAGGCGAGTAATTCATGCGTTTTAGGCATTATATGTGCGACCTCTTTTTTTCAATAAAGAATTGGGCTAATTTTGCGCACTTAAAAGAGAAGAATAAATGATCGCAGCCAATAATGTTTCGCTTCAGTACGGAAAACGAGTTCTATTTGATGAAGTCAATATCAAATTCACCAGTGGGAATTGCTATGGTATCATCGGTGCTAATGGGGCAGGAAAATCAACTTTTTTAAAAATATTATCAGGAGAGATCACTCCAAATTCAGGAACGGTTACAATTGATACGGGTAAAAGGATGGCTGCATTAAAGCAGAATCATTTTGAGTTTGACCAAGAATCGGTTCTCAATACTGTAATGAGAGGGCATGATAAGCTTTGGAACATCTTGCAAGAAAAAAATGCTATTTATGAAAAACCAGATTTTTCGGAAGCAGATGGTATCAAAGCCTCTGAATTGGAGGAGCAATTTGCAGAAATGGATGGATGGAATGCAGAATCCGATGCGGCGGCTTTGTTAAGTGGTTTGGGAATTACTGAGGATTTACATCTTCGTTTAATGTCCGAACTTAATGGGGCATTTAAGGTCCGCGTTTTGTTAGCTCAAGCGCTTTTTGGAAATCCCGACATCCTTATTTTGGATGAGCCAACCAACGACTTGGATTTACAAACCATTTCTTGGTTAGAAGATTTCATATTGGATTTTAAGAATACGGTCATCGTAGTTTCTCACGACAGGCATTTTCTAGATACGGTCTGCACCCACATATCAGATATTGATTTCAGTAAAATTCAATTATTTACAGGCAACTATTCTTTTTGGTATCAATCCAGTCAGTTGGCGTCCTCTCAAAGAAATTCGGCCAATAAAAAAGCGGAAGAGAAAAAGAAAGAACTCCAAGAATTTATACAAAGGTTCAGTGCCAATGCTTCAAAATCCAAGCAAGCTACGAGCAGAAGAAAGTTATTAGACAAAATCAGTATTGAGGACATCAAGCCATCCTCTCGAAAATATCCGGCGATTATTTTTAATCAAACCAGAGAAGCAGGGGATCAATTGCTTGAGGTAGAGGGATTGACCAAATTAGTCGAAGGTAAACCCTTGTTTGATAACCTCACTTTTAGAATCAATAAAGGAGACAAAATTGCTTTTTTGGGAGACAGTACCGCCATAACCACGTTATTGGAGATTTTGAATAACAATCAGCAGGCGGATTCAGGGAGTTTTAAATATGGTCAGACCATAACTACGGCCTATCTACCCAATGAGAATGAGCATTATTTTGATACCCAAATGAATCTCATAGATTGGTTGCGACAATATACCCTTAATGATGAGGAGAAAGATGAAGTGTATGTGCGGGGTTTTTTGGGGAAAATGCTTTTTTCAGGTCAGGAAAGTTTAAAGAAAGCCAATGTGCTTTCAGGAGGAGAAAAAGTACGATGTATGCTTTCAAGGATGATGCTTTCAGGTGCTAATTTTCTGATGTTAGATGAGCCTACCAATCACCTAGATCTAGAATCGATCACCGCTTTCAATAATTCATTGAGTGAATTTCCGGGCTGCGTATTGTTTACCACCCATGATCATGAATTTGCCCAAACCATCGCCAATAGAATCATTGAGATTGGACCCAAGGGCATTATAGATAAACTGATGACTTATGATGAATACATTGCGAGTCCCTTAGTTGATGAACAGCGAAAGAAACTGTATTGATAGTAATTTTAAACTTTTTCATGGGCTATATGATCATGAGCGGAATTCATTAGCGATACCCAATAAGACCTTATCTACAAGTCATGTTCAAGTTCTTGTTTTTTCAATTAATTAAAAGCGAGCTTTTACCCACTTCATAAAAGGACTAAGCCTCAATCCACAAAGTAACTTCCTCTTTTCTTCAAAATAATTGAGACAAACAATTTGTTTGTTTTAGTGTAAGAAAGATGATGTCTGCCGAAATATATATATTTGATAGAACGCAAGGCACCAAACCTTTTGAAACCCCCATCACAGGGGTGGCTACAGTTCTTATTCGGCAGGCTTGCCAATTTTTACTGAAGCAGTTTTAAAAATAAAGGGAGCAATTTTAAATGAGGCAGAAAATATTTTTTCAAATCTTAGGCCCTGCAGTATTTTTTTTAATGCTGTGGATGGGACCTCCTTCTGAGATGTCGGAACCAGCTTTTAAGGTCATGGCAGCTACCATTTGGATTGCCATCTGGTGGATGGCAGAAGCGATTCCGATTCCCGTTACCTCTTTTTTGCCGATGATTTTATACCCGATGACCAATGCAGTTCCACTGAAGGTCATTGCTCCATCTTATGCCAATCCCATCATTTATATTTTTGTTGGGGGATTTATTTTGGCTTTGGCGATGCAAAAATGGAATCTACACAAGCGCATTGCCCTGAGTATTATTTCGATTACGGGTACCAATATGAGACAAATCATCTTGGGCTTTATTTTAGCTTCCGCCTTTCTTTCCATGTGGATTTCAAATACCGCAACTACGGTAATGATGCTGCCCATAGCTTTATCAATCATTACCCAATTTAAGGAGTTTGCTGGGGCGAGTAGTTTGACCCAAAAAAACACAGAAGGTTTTGGCAAAGCATTGATTTTAGCCATTGCTTATGCTTCTTCAATTGGTGGAATTGCCACCTTGGTAGGCACACCGACTAATTTAATTTTTGCAGATGCTGTTGAAAAATTTTATGGGATCGCAATGCCTTTTGATCAATGGATTGGGATCGGATTGCCTATCAGTTTGACTATTTTGGTGATCTGTTGGTTGGTTTTGTCCTATTTCGCCTTCTCTTTAAGTACGGAGAAAGTTGAGGGGAGTGCCAATATTATCAAGGATGAATTGAAAAAATTAGGTAAGATGTCTTACGAAGAAAAATGGGTATTGACCATTTTTTTACTCGTAGCGTTGGCTTGGATTACCAGAAGGTATTTAATTGCACCTTTTTATCCGAGCATTAACGATACCATTATTGTCATGATTGGAGCGGTATATTTATTCTTGATCCCATCAAAGAGCAAAAAAGGGAGTCAAATCATGGATTGGCAGTCTGCCGTTAAATTGCCTTGGGGTGTGATTTTGCTTTTTGGTGGGGCTTTTGCTGTGGCCCAAAGTTTTGAGAGCTCTAAATTGACTTTATGGATTGGCGCACAGCTCGGTGGATTGAGTGATATCCCGTTTTGGTTGGTATTATTGATTGTCGTAGCCGTCGTCAATTTTTTAACAGAGATTACCCAAAATATTGCAACTTGTACGCTTATGATGCCTATTTTGGCAGCCCTATCGGGTGTCCTTGATGTACATCCTTATGGTCTGATGGTAGCGGCATGTATCGCCTCTTCTTGTGCATTTATGTTGCCAGTGGCTACAGCACCTAATGCCGTGGTATTTGGTTCAGGTTATTTGCAGATGAAGGACATGGTGCGTGCTGGATTTGTACTCAATGTGGTATCCATCATTGTCATTACTGTTTTTGTTTATTTCTTACTTCCAACGATTTGGGGCATTGATCTTCTCAGCTTTCCTATTGATTTGAAGATTAAGTGATGTCACATCTAAATAGAATCATTAATGCTGACCAACAAAACTCCTTCTACTACAGAGGCTAGAAACTACATTTAGAAGAATTGATTTCAAGTGCGATAAATAAGCGTATTCTGTGCAGATAGGATTGGATAGGTTTGAGCTCTTTTGCTCATAAAGTACTGTAGGGATCTAAGAATAGCTTTACGATTGAAAACGGCTTCAATAGGGGATTATTATTAAAGGCTCGATACTAAAAAGGGGCCAAGACTGATTGCGTCCTGACCCCTTTTAGGAGAATTTTAACAATTATTGTTCAGAGGCTATTAAAGTCATGATGTGACTGTTTTTTAAGGTCCTTAATTTATCCATACTTTTCCATTGAGTCAATTGGGCTTTGGTGAAGGAGGCAGTATTATTTCTCATTTTCAATTACTCCTTTCGCGGCGAGATTATTCTGATATGGAACGGATAACTTGGCTAAAAATTGAACCTTATTGGCGTGAAGTGACTGCCTGAATCACTGTCCTCTGGGATCATGTGATCCTATACTTATATCTAAACTTTATTTCTTGAAATAATTATTTTGAAGGCACTTTTGGTTTACGATTGGATTCTGGAGTGTGGTCGTTAGAAAAGAAAGAAAATTAAGCTCAAAACAGTAAAAAAACAATAACCTTCATTTTGAACTAATATTCTGTAGAGGGTCATGATATACTTGTGCGAGTTTAATGTTTCAGTCTCTGTCATAGGTCTTTATTTATGTATTAAATGCTGTATTGTATTCCACAAGGACTCAATAGGTAACCCAACCGTGCTTAAAAAAGAAGTTTCCGCAGTTTGATTATTTATATAAGAGGGCAGTTAAGGATCTGGGGTATACTAGCGGTGGGATCTTTAGTTCCAAAATACAACCTTTCTATGGGGGATCAGATGCCAGAATTCAAAACTATTTTTCTAAATCATTGAATTAATGGCTCATAAATGCATAAAATATTTTTTATTTTGGATTTGAATTTAGATATTGATCTCATGAAATATTTGAATCTTTCGATACTTCTTTTTTGGTCGCTATTATTGGGTCATTCAACTTTTGGACAAAATGCTAAAAACCAGAGGATCGACAAAAACTACAGTATAGGTTTTTGGCCTGAACTTGGGGGTTACGTATTTAAGATATCAGAAGGAGGTGCCCATGGTTGGATAGCAGAAATAAAGGACCAAGGAAAAACCAGTTGGCTTGGTGCCAAGGAAGCCATATCAGATAGTTCAAACCACTCAATTGAAGGAGCAAAATTCATGGATTGGAGATTGCCTACCAAAGAGGAACAGCATCAAATATATTTACAAAAAGACTTAATTGGAGGGTTTGCCAAAGACTATTATTGGAGCACTTCGGAAAATGATAAGAAAGAAGCTTATTGGCAGGATTTCAATAGTGGCTTCCAGGAGAAAGCACCCCCTAGGGCTTCAAGCTATTCGATTCGTTCGGTAAGGGAATTTTAATCCCCAGGTTGAAAAATAGACTGAAAGCATGCCTTAAAATAGACTCATTCTTTTGATGAGCCTCATCTTCTTTGCCCTCTCATGATGCCTGCTCCACTGTATCATACTTTTTATCATTAGCTCAATGTCATAGACATGGATCATGGACTTGACTTTTGATAAATTTCGGCCTTTCTCATACCCGCATTTTACCCTTGTCTAGATGAAGTGTCCTTGCCACTTTAGATGGACTGAATTGCCATAAGTGCTTATCAAATTTTTGTTTGCCTTATGATGTTCGATATATTTTTTATTATGGGGTTCGGTGGGGTGAATCTTTTACGATCTTAAAGAGTGGCCCATGAGGGGGGATTTCATTCGACTTCAACTTTGGAGGATAAGACAGCGATTGCCCTCTTTTGATCGCCGTGAATCAAGCTAAATAATATTTTTTTGAGAAGCATGGAACAAATCCATCAAGGATCATAAAGCTCGATTTTTCCGTTGGAGATAAAGAAAAAAAAATAGAAGATAAAATAGTTAGCCTGCGTAGGGGACTTTAGGGATGAGCAGAAACCCAAACCGTACCATCTTCAAAAATTTCTTTTTTCCAGATGGGGACGGTTTCTTTTAAGGTATCAATGGCATATTGACAAGCCTCAAAAGCAGCTTGCCTATGAGGGGTCGATACTGCAATGATTACTGGAATTTCTCCAATTTCTAACACACCCACCCGATGATGAATGGATACATGTAGGATACCCCATTTTTGGGATAGAGTATCTGCAATTTTCCCCATCTCCTTGAGGGCCATGGGCACGTAAGATTCAAAGGCCAGTTGTACCACTTTTCGACCTTTTGTTTGATTCCTTACGGCGCCTACAAAAACCACAATACCGCCTGCCGCGGGATCTGCCACTGCATCATGACATGGCTGCGTAGTCAAAGGCGTGTCTAAAATTTGAATATCTCTCATTTAACCTCCGCTTACAGGTGGAATAATAACAACTTCATCCCCCTCATGGATTTGGAAGTGATCTTCTTGATAATCTTCATTGATCGCAAATTTGATACTTTGAAGCTTTTTGAATTCATGGTACTGGGTCATTAATATTCTTTTTAGATCTCCGATATTACATGGGGTTTTCACCTCCAAATCGGATTCAGCAGGGCCTATTATTTCTTTGGCGATACCAAAAGCAATCAGCTTTATTTTCATAAGTCAGCATTTTCAAAATGATTTTTCACGGCTTCCCAACCCAACTTGATACAATCTACTCGACCATCAAAATGTTTTAATTGTTGGAGCATTTGAATTTTTTTATCAGCATTTTTAGTCGAATTCTCTTGATCCATTGTAAAGATAAATTGATCGCTCAAGGCGGTGATATTTTTTGGGCTCAAATGTTCCATGCTTTTACACATGATAGAGATCGAAGCCTTGGACAATGCACAACCGAAGCCATAAAAATAAACAGAGGTAATTTGGCCTTCGCTTGTGTTAAAATAAAGGGTGTATTTATCTCCACACATGGAATTATAAGCTTCAATTGTAAAGGAGGCTGTTTGAGGTTCCTGAAAATGATAAGGATTTTCATTTTCAGGAAGTATTTCATTTTTAAATAACTGTTGGAGTTCTTGTTTTGTCATGACCAAAATCTCATCAATTCCTTTAAAGAAGCAACAAGTTTATTAATTTCTTCTTCATTATTATAAATTGAAAACGAAACTCTTGCAGTAGCCTGTAATCCCATAGCATTGAGAAGGGGTTGGGTACAGTGCATACCTGCCCGCAGGGCGATACCATCTTTATTCAAAAAAGAGGCGATGTCATGAGGATGTATATTTTTCAAATTGAAGGAAATAATACCGATCCTCCTTTTAGGATTACCAATGATTTCAATACCTGGAACTTTGGGCAATTGATCCAGGGCATAAAGAGTTAATTTATTTAAATGACTTTGCATATCAGGTTTACCGATGCCCGAAATAAATTCCAAGGCGGCGGCTAAACCTATTACACCGGAGACATTCGGTGTACCCGCATCAAGGTTGTGTGGAAAATTACGAAAACTTGTTTTTTCAACCTTGACGTCTTTAATGATCCCACCGCCATAATTATAAGGCATCATATCGGCGAGGTATTTTTCTGAAACTTGGAGGATGCCAATACCAAACGGGCCAAACATTTTATGTCCTGAAAAGGTCAAAAAATCACAATTTAATGGGTCAACTCCGATTTCAAAATGACAGGCACTTTGCGCTGCATCTACCAAGACTGGGATGTCTTTTCTTTTGGCAAGTCCAATGATTTCATCGAGTGGATGGATCGTGCCCAGAGTATTGGAGATGTGAGAAACCGCTAAAAGTTTAGTTTTTTTATCGAGGAAGTTACTTAATTGAGACAAGTCAAGATCTCCATTTTTATCTATTGGCACAATTCTTAATTCAACCTGATACTTTTGCGCGAGCATTTGCCATGGAATAAAATTGGCATGATGCTCCATAATGGTCGTAACTATATTATCCCCAGCTTGTAATCTTGGGGCTAAAAAAGATTGCGCTACGATATTGATGGATGCCGTGGTACCTTGGGTAAAAGCGACGGTATTTGCATTACCAGACCCCAAAAATCGGGCTATTTCAGTTCGGTCATTTTCAAATTTTTGCGTGGCTTGATTTGATAAATCATAGATGCCTCTATGAATATTAGCATTTTCATACAGATCAAAATGAGATTGTGCGGTGACCACAGATTGCGCACGTTGTGTAGTGGCCGCATTATCCAAATACACTAAATTGGGATGCGCTTCGAAAATAGGGAAATGACTTCGGACCTTTTTGATTGAATTTTTGTTTAACTTTAAAAGTACTAGTTTTTCGGCAATATCAAACGAGTATTTTAACTTAACGATTCCTATCAAAATTAAATCAAGACTATATGCTAATTGATAATCATGGAAGGGAAATAAATTATCTCAGACTGGCCGTTACCGATCGGTGTAATTTGAGGTGCTTTTATTGTATGCCTGAAAATGGGATCAAATACATGAACAGGAAGGATTTGTTGAGTTTTGAGGAGATGACCCGGCTGATTCGTGTATTTGGAGATTTGGGAGTTTCTAAAGTCAGAATTACGGGTGGGGAGCCATTTGTGAGAAAAGGAATCATGTCCTTTTTGAAAGGGATATCGGAGTTAGAAACCATCAAAGAAATTAATATTACGACGAACGGTACTTTTACTGTGGAGCAAATTCCAGCATTGGAAAAAATGGGGATTAAAAGTGTAAACCTCAGCTTAGACAGTTTGGACAGTCAGCGATTTTTTGATATTACCCGAAGAGATTTATTTGATCAGGTGATGACGACCTATCGAAAGCTGGTGGACTCCAAAATAAGGGTAAAAACCAATATGGTGGTCATGGATGGTCGAAATATTGAAGATATTTATCTGATGCTAGAGTTGACCAAGTATGACGATGTATCGGTGCGCTTTATTGAAGAAATGCCCTTCAATGGAACCGAAGGCCAGGGCAATGCGACCATTTGGCCAGCAAAAAAAATAATGACTTACATTGAAGAAAAATACACCCATCAAAAAATGGTAGATCCCCCTGCGTCTACTTCTCTAAATTATAAAATACCGGGTTATGTCGGTTCTTTTGGAATCATCCCCGCCTATACCCGAACTTTTTGTGGTTCTTGTAATCGCATTCGCCTCACACCGCAGGGTACGCTAAGGACGTGTCTTTATGGAGAAGGGCAAGTGAATTTCAGAGATTTGATCAGAGGAGGCGTGACGGACGAAGTTTTGGGAGATCATTTAATTAAGGTGGTCGGCAAACGCGCCAAAGATGGCTTTGAAGCTGAAAAAAGCAGGTCTGCTACTGTGCCGGTATCGGAATCAATGGCCACCATAGGAGGTTAATCATGATTACTGTTGAGGAGGCATTAAAAATAGTACATGCCCATTTGGGTCATTGGGGGACTGAAGAGATTTTTTTAGATCAGTCTTTAGGGAGAATTCTGCAAGAAGAAATTGTGGCCGACCGAGATTTCCCACCCTTCAATCGAGTGACCATGGACGGCATTGGCTTGAATTTTGATCAGTTTGATAAGGGTCAAAGAGTTTTCGAAATCAAAGGGGTAGCACCAGCAGGAGGCCTACAACAAGAGTTGCCAGACCCCTCGTATTGTTTAGAAGTGATGACGGGGGCCACGGTTCCGATCGGGATAGATGTAGTCGTTCGTTATGAAGATCTTGAAATTATAGAGGGCAAAGCAACAGTCAGATTATCGAGCCTTAATCGCAACCAAAACATTCATTTTAAAGGCAGTGATCGTCACCAAGGATCGGTCATTCTTTCGCCGGGTAAATGTATTTCTGCAAGTGAAGTAGGCGTCTGTGCTACGGTGGGTAAAAATAAAATATTGGTAAGTCGTTTACCCAAAACTTTGGTAGTTTCTAGTGGAGATGAGCTGGTAAATATTGACCAAACACCGCTATCTCATCAAATACGACGAAGCAATGTCTACAGAATTGCCACGGTTTTGAAAAGTTATCAGATTCAGGCTACGACCATGCACTTGACCGATGATTTTGATGAAATCGTCAAAAGATTAGAAAGTGAAATGACTCATTATGATTTGATCTTGCTCAGTGGGGGTGTATCTGCTGGAAAGTTTGATTATTTACCTGAGGCCCTGTCGGCCATAGGTGTGGAAAAACTCTTCCACAAAGTGAAACAGCGTCCGGGAAAACCTTTTTGGTTTGGAAAAAAAGAAGACAAGCTGGTCTTTGCTTTTCCTGGAAATCCAGTATCTAGTTTTATGTGTGCCCAGCAATATTTCAAACCTTGGTTGGATCATTCATTGAAGTCCTCTGAGACGCCATTACCTTGGGCTGAACTGGTTGAAGATGTACATTTCAAACCAGACCTCACTTATTTTTTGGAAGTGAAAATCGTATTTCATTCTTCTGGAAAAATAAAGGCACATCCAGTCAAGGGTAATGGATCGGGCGACTTGGCTAATTTGGCAGATGCGGATGCTTTTATTCAATTGCCTTCAGGGCGGAGTGACTTTCTTAAGGGTGAGATTTTTCCCTTTATTGCCTATAGAAATTTAATTCACAGTTAAGGCAGCCATGAGTAAAAATTGCATGGATTTAGAATATCAATAGGTTTTTTACCTTAGGTCCTAACAACTTTCAATTCTTCGGGAGTATTCACATTGCGCAGGGCATCCACATTACTTATCGGTAATTCCTTGATATCACTATTGATTAATACTTTTCTGGGACATGAATATCCATGGGCCAAAAATTGCAAAAGGATTGGATAGGCCCTTGGTTCCCATAAAGTCAATAAAGGCTCTGGAAAGCCCGTTTCTGGATTATGAAAACAGGTGGCCATTTTGGATTTATCACGGTTTGCTATTAAGGTCTTTAATGTAGTGGCATCCAACAAGGGAAGATCAGTGGCGACAACGAGCCAAGCACTATTGGGATCTTGCTTGAACGCGGAAAGAATACCCCCATAAGGGCCTAAATTTAAAAAAGCATCAGGAATGATCGAATATTGCGTCTGGAAATTGATCGATTCATTTTGAACCGATAAATAAGTTTGCGAACAAAAGCCATTCAAGAGGTCAGCCAGGTACTCGCGATGTGCTTTTCCGTGATAGTTGATAGCACCTTTATCATGCCCCATTCGGGTACTGTTACCTCCAGCCAAAACAAGTCCTTTAATAGGTATCGAATAGGCATCAATGATATTTTTAATCACCTTTCCTATACCGGTTACATCTTTGATGGAAAGCAGGGGAATGTCTTCATGATTTTTGATGTGAGTTTTAAGAAAGGGGAAAAGCTCTTCGACTCCTTCATCTAGGATAAAAAGTTTCACATCAGAAAGGCGGTCTAATTTTTTCTCAAGTGAGGCCTTCTTTTGCTCGTTGATAATTACCATTTGACTTTCACCTAAAAAATGGTTGCCATTAATCAGCACCAAGTCACAATCGTTGAACAATACTCTAAAATGACTAGCCATGTAATCGTGCTCAAAACGCACACCGTGTTGACCTATCAGATCCGTGTAGGTTGTCCTAAAGGCTGAAGCAGCCATTTCGTTTTGGTGAGAGGCATCAGCATACCCTAGGCCATATTCAGTTTTTAAATGGGTGGCTAACTGCTCACTTAAATTTTGAATGACATTACAGGGGGCACCAATGAGGGCCAACTCCTGCTGACCGAATGCACCCCCTTTGGGTTTGGTTAAAAGAGCATGTTTCTTATGCGATTTTGAAGTCATTTTTTCCACCTGTTTTTTCGAGTAATCGTGTTTCTTTGATAAGGATATGATGAGAAAAGCCTTTGCACATATCATAAATGGTAAGGGCAGCGATTGATGCTCCTGTCAGTGCTTCCATTTCCACCCCTGTTTTCCCAGAGGTCTTAACCGTGCAAATGATTTCTACTTCTTGGCTATCATTAAGTTCAATAGTCACTGTACAGCTGTCAAGGCCAAGGGGATGACACAAGGGAATCAGCTCACTGGTTTTTTTAGAAGCCATGATCCCAGCCAATATGGCGGTTTGAAATACAGGCCCCTTCTTCGTGTGAATTTCATCTTTTTGGAATTGTTCCTGAATTTCGGGAGCCAAAATGACCATTGAACGAGCGATGGCTATGCGATGGGACACCCCCTTATCCGAAACATCCACCATGGTAGGTTCTCCATTTTTGGTGAGATGCGAAAAATTTTTTTTCATTTTTTATGTTTTTTGTGACTAAATTATGGGTAATATACAAAACCATTTCAAGTTTTTAATCAGGACTAATATTACTTTAAGGTGGCATTATCAAATCAAGAGAAACTACGCTACAGTCGGCATTTGAATTTACCAGACTTCGGCATACCTACACAAGAAAAATTAAAAAAAGCAAAAGTATTGGTAGTGGGTACGGGAGGATTAGGCGCACCCCTGCTGCAATATTTGACAGCCGTGGGTGTGGGCACCATTGGCGTGGTCGATTTTGACGTCATTGATGAGAGTAATTTGCAGCGGCAAGTACTTTTTGGAATGGAAGATGTAGGGAAACCTAAAACGGCGGTAGCCATAACCAAACTACGTGCGCAAAACCCATTTGTACATTTTATTGAGTATAATTTAAAATTAGATGCCTCTAACGCCTTAGACATTATCAGTAATTACGATGTAGTAGCCGATGGTACGGATAATTTCCCTACGCGATATCTTGTAAATGACGCCTGCGTTTTGATGGGGAAGCCCAATGTTTATGCCTCTATATATCGGTTTGAAGGACAAGTCAGTGTCTTTAATTGGGTGAATAAGGAGGGTATATTAGGACCTAATTATAGAGATGTATTTTCGAAGCCTCCGCCCCCAGGCATGATACCTAATTGCGCAGAAGGAGGAGTTTTGGGCGTATTGCCTGGGATCATAGGATCCATTCAAGCCTCTGAAGTGATTAAAGTAATTACGGGTATGGGCGTCTCTTTATCTGGCAAACTTTTTCTGATGGATGTCCTTGACTTTTCAAATCGGACCCTGAACATCAAAAGAGACCCAAAAAACCCACTGAATGGCGAAACACCCACAATCAAGGCATTGATTGATTATGAGTCCTTTTGTGGGATCACCAATGATTCGAATGACCTGATTGATCTGTCGCCCATAGAACTCGCCCGATGGCGACGAGAAGGCCAGGATTTTCAATTGATTGATGTCAGAGAAGCTTACGAATTTGAGGTGGGTAATATTGGTGGGCAAGGGATGCCTTTGGGAGAATTGGCCGCATCTGTGAACTTGATCGATAAAAATAGACCAGTTGTTTTCTTATGTAAATCAGGGAAAAGAAGTGCACAAGCCATCGAAATAATAACTTCCCTCGCAGCAGGTTACTCCAACCTGAGACACTTGAAGGGAGGTCTGCTGTCCTGGAAAGAAGAAGTTGATGCTGATTTACTCTTGATATGATTACTGATACTGATTCTTGAATTTGATGATTTCACTCATGATGGCCAAGGCAATTTCTTTAGCAGATTTGGCATGAATAGGGACACCGATAGGTGCTTGAATTTTCGAAATTAAATCTTGAGAAACTCCTTTTTTGGTCAACCGATCTATTCTTTTCTGATGGGTCTTTTTACTGCCTAAAGCACCAATATAGGCTACTTTGGAGGGGAGTAATATTTCTAAAGCATTGTCATCTATTTTGGGATCGTGAGAAAGAATGGCACAAAAGGTATAGGCGTCTAATTTTAACTGATGCAGCACTTCTGAGGGGTAAGCCTCAAAAATTTGAGTGGGCTCGGTATCAAAATACATATTTTTTGCGAAATAACCTCTGGGGTCAATCACAATGGTTTCGAAACCATGCATATATGCCATGCTCACCAAGTCTACGGTAATATGCGCAACTCCAATGATAAGTAAGGTAGGCTTTCGAGCAAACACTTGAATAAAATAACTACGCCCCGCGAAGGTGAGGGTCTTGTGAGATCTTTCCTCCAAAGCCACTTGGGCTTCTTTGATTAATATCGGAGGAAGTGGTGTGCCCGTTACCGATCCATTTTCTTCAATTAACCAATTTTCATTTTTATTTAAATCAGAAATTAAAAGACAGGATTGATTGGATTGCCTATTTTTTAATAAAAAGTGCCAAACCGTATTTGATGAAAAGTCAACCGCTTGCAAATAAACTTCAATACTGCCTCCGCAAGACAACCCAACAGACCAGGCTTCTTCATCACTGACTCCAAAAGAAAGTTTTTCTGCCGCATGCTTATCAAAAAGAGCTTGCGCTTTCTTGACTACCGCACCCTCCACACAACCACCACTCACAGAACCTGACATTTTTTGATTTTCATTAATAACCATCATAGACCCTACGGGTCGAGGAGAGGAGCCCCAAGTTTTCACAACGCGGGCAAGGACCAACACGGCCCCATTTTGACTCCATTCATCAATGATTTGATTAAAATTTTTCATAATTAAATTAATTCCAATTAGGATTTAAGTTTTTTATTGACGTATCTTTAAAATTAGTCATATGTCTAGTAATTGCAACTGTCACCCCTCAAAAAACGTCAATAAAGCAAGTAGTGCTTCCGTACTTAGTACTTTTTTATTGATCATTCTGCCCAAATGTCCATTTTGTATTATGGCATATTCTAGTGCGATTACGATTTGTGGAGGTCCTGATATGTACTTAATGTCCAATAATTGGGTTTCTTTTGTCCCTCTCGCCCTAGCATTATTTATAAATGTAATGCTCTTACTTAATTGGAGAGGTCGGCGTACTTTTAATGCACTTCTGGTTTCCCTTGTGGGATTTAGCTTGATATTGATGACCCACCAACTTATCTTATCATCTGGCTTTTATAACTTGGGTGCAATGTTGTTGTTCATGAGTATTTGGTTAAATGGCAGTTTTATCTATCTACTAAGTAGTATAAGGAGTAAACTGCGTCCTGGTATTTTAAATTGATAAAAGTAAAATTCACATCTGCATTAAAGCAATTTTTTCCTGATCTGAGCGCACAGGAATTAGAGGGGGCCTCTATCAAAGAGATCATATCGTCGATCGAATCTATTTATCCGGGCATGCAAGATTATTTATTAGAAGAGGACGGGAGTCTCAGAAAGCATGTAAATATTTTTGTTCGTGACGAAATGATGGTTGATCGCCATAGATTGTCAGATACCTTGACCGATGGAGATGAGGTGTTGATTTTCCAAGCTTTGTCAGGGGGTTGATGCAGGTATTAATAGGAACTTCGAAAGGCCTAATGGTGTATGAAATTCTGCAAGATACGGCACCGAAAGAATTGGATATTCATTTTTTGGGATTTTCAGTAAACATGATTTTTGTAGATAAGCGGAGCCATAGATGGTGGGTGGGCATTGCACACCGTCATTGGGGACAGAAAGTCCATTACTCTGATGATCAAGGGGCTTCTTGGGAAGAAGCCAAACTACCTTCATACCAAGGGTTTAAAATGATCAACGGAGCCCCTGCCAAACTTAATGAAATTTGGAGCATGCAGCATGGGGGCGCTGATTCAGAAAGACTATGGCTTGGCACAGAGCCAGGAGGCTTATTTTCAAGTACCAATGGTGGGGCCACATTTGAGCTAAATGAACCGCTATGGGACCATACGAGCAGGCAAAAAGAAGGTAAATGGTTTGGGGCCGGTAGCGATTTCCCATTTATTCATTCTATAGAAATAAATCCACATAATTCCAGTCATTTATATGTTGCCATTAGCTGTGCAGGTATTTTTGAATCGATGGATAACGGGGCTTCTTGGCGGCCTAGGAATAAAGGATTACTGGCAACTTACTTGCCTAACCCCAATGTGGAGGTTGGTCAAGATCCGCATCAGTTCCTGATGAATCCAGAAGCCCCCAATGTACTTTGGCAGCAAAATCATTGTGGTATTTATTTTACCAAAAATGGAGGAAAATTGTGGACCGAAGTTTTTTTGAAAAAGGGAATATCCAGTTATGGTTTTTCGTTGGCGATAGATGAAAAAAACCCAGCCAGAAGTTGGGTTATTCCAGTGGAGAGTGACCAGCGCCGGGTGGCACCTGATTTGAAATTAGAAGTTTTTGAGACCACTAATTTTGGACAGTCATGGAAAAGTGTCAGTAAAGGGTTACCAATTACCCATACATTTGATATTGTGCTTAGAAAAAGTTTTAAGCGCAAGGGAAATCTCATGATTTTTGGAACGACAAATGGAAATTTATTTTACAGTTTGGAGGAAACACCCTATTGGCAACTCATCTCATCCCACTTAACCAAGGTTAACGCCGTTTGCATCGTTTGAGCGAAATTATTTTCTCGCATTATTTTGTTTTAGAAAAAAAATCAGCTAACTTTTTATTTCGTTTCGTTATATAATTTCTAAAAAAAGCTGATAATACGGTCTTTTTATATGAAATAAATAATAAGAAGCGTTTTTACTGTTTTCTTTAAATTAACCCCTCGTAAAAAATGATTCCATCATCGTTTGATTATACGGCTCCATCTTCGTTGGATGAAGCACTCAAACTTCTTCATGATTTGGGAGATGACGCCAAAATACTTGCTGGCGGCCATTCACTGATTCCTATGATGAAGCTAAGGTTCGCGGAACCTGAACATCTAATAGATCTTAACAATATTCCTGGATTGTCATATCTCAAAATTGAAGGAGGTATGCTCAAAATAGGGGCCATGACCCGTGAGGTAGAAACAGAAGAATCTGTGGAAGTCGCGGTCCATTTCCCCATATTCGCGGATGTGGCCAAACTCATCGCAGATCCTCAAGTGAGAAATTTTGGCACTTTGGGAGGTAACTTAGCACACGGTGATGCTGCCAATGATCAGCCGGCAGTGATGCTTGCCTTAAATGCTTCTGTTGAAATCGCAGGACTTGACGGAAGAAGAACTGTTGGCATTGATGATTTCTTTTACGGCTTCTATTCTACTGCAGTTCAAGAAGGTGAAATACTTACTGAAATTTTGATTCCAATCCCAACGGGCCGGTCAGGAAATGCTTATCATAAGGTAGAGCGAAAGGTAGGAGATTATGCCACTGGTGGTGTCGCGGTTCACTTAGAACTTGATGAACAAGGGATTTGTACCAAAGCAGGCATTGGTTTAACCAATGTGAATCCGACGCCTTTGAGAGCGGTCAGATCAGAAGCTGCATTGGTTGGTACCTCTCTTGATGTTGATGCCATTGCTTCGGCTGCTCAATATGCCTCTGAGGATTGTAATCCTTCTAGTGATTTGAGAGGAGACATAGATTACAAGCGGCATATCATTAGAGCAGTTACTAAAAAAATGATCAACAAGGCAAAGCAGCGAGCATTTAAAAATTAAGATTAACTATGAAAAAAGAAATTACACTAAAAATAAACGGGGAGGAATTTACAAAAGAGGTAGAGCCGAGAACCCTGTTGGTCCACTTTATTAGAGAGGACATTGGAATGACAGGTACGCACATAGGATGTGATACTTCAAGTTGCGGCGCCTGCACCATCTTGATCGATGGTAAATCAGCAAAATCATGTACCGTTTTAGCGGTTCAAGCTGCTGGCAAAGAAATCACTACGGTTGAAGGAATTGCTACTACCGAGGGCGCACATCCGATACAAGAGGGATTTAAAGAAAATCATGGATTACACTGTGGATTTTGTACTCCAGGCATGATGCTTCGTGCCATTGAGTTACTTGAAAAAAATCCAGATCCCACGGAAGAAGAAATTCGATGGGGTATTTCAGGTAACTTGTGCAGATGCACTGGTTACAACAACATAGTAAAGTCGATAAAATATGCAGGAGCAAAATTGAGAGGTGATGAATTACCTTCCACTGAACCCGTTTTTGTCGAATAAATTAACTTAATTAAAAAATCAAAATGATACAGTGTAAAACATCGAAAGAAATTAGTGGCATGGGTCATTCTATGAAGCGAAAAGAGGATGATCGATTTATTCATGGGAAAGGCAACTATACGGATGACGTAAAGCTGCCAGGAACTTTATATATGGATATTGTCCGAAGTCCTTATGCCTATGCCAAAATCAAAAATATTGATAGTTCAGAGGCCTTAAAGATTCCAGGCGTATTGGCAGTAGTTACAGGGAAAGATCTTGAGCAATACAATCTGCATTGGATGCCTACGTTAATGTCTGACACGCAAATGGTCTTGCCCGTGGATACGGTCATGTACCAGGCGCAGGAGGTTGCCGCAGTCATTGCAACAGAAAAATATATAGCTCGAGATGCTCGTGAAGCCGTCAAGGTGGAATATGAGGTGATGAAACCTGTAGTAGATCCCTTCAAATCATTAGACGCAGATGCACCTATATTAAGAACGGACAAACCAGATAAAAAAGACAATCATATTTGGCATTGGGAAGTTGGACAAAAAGAAGAGACTGAAAAAATATTTCAGGAGGCAGAAGTAACAGTTAAGGAACAAATGCACATTCCAAGAATTCATGTGGCTTCTATTGAAACGTGTGGATGTGTGGCGAGTTATGATAAGGTAGACAATCACCTTACGATGTACATGACTACGCAAGCCCCACATGCGATCAGAACAGTATTTGCTTTGGTTGCGGGGCATGTAGGGCTTACCGAAGAAAAAATAAGAGTCATTTCACCGGATATTGGTGGTGGATTCGGAGGTAAAGTACCTGTTTATCCAGGTTATGTTATCGCTATTGCAGCTTCATTTCTTATAGGAAAGCCAGTAAAATGGATTGAAGATAGAAGTGAAAATTTACAGGCAGATTCATTTGCAAGGGACTATCACATAACTGCTGAACTCGCAGGTACCAAGGACGGTAAGATCTTGGCGACCCGTATGAAGGTATTGGCAGATCACGGATATACCGATGCATCAGCAAATCCTTCGAAGTTTCCAACAGGTATGTTTTCTATAGGTACAGGATCTTATGATTATCCCAATGCTTTTATGGAGGCGGATGCGGTTTACACGAATAAGCCACCAGGGGGAGTCGCTTATCGATGTTCTTTTAGGGTGACAGAAGCCGTGCACGCGATAGAACGCATTACTGATCGATTTGCCCTTGAAATAGGCAAAGATCCTGCAGCGTTGAGATTTCAGAATTTTATCAAGAAAGAGCAATTCCCATATCATTCTCCAACAGGCTGGGAGTATGACAGTGGAGACTATGAAGCAGGGCTCAAATTGGCCATGAAAGGTGTTGATTACGATAATTTAAGGATAGAGCAAGCTGAAAAAAGGAAGAAAGGCGAGTTGATGGGTATTGGATTATCCACTTTTACTGAAATAGTGGGAGCTGGACCTTCCAAAGATTTTGATATTTTAGGGATTAAAATGTTTGACAGTGCCGAGATTAGGGTACATCCAACGGGCAAAGCCATTGCAAGATTTGGAACCAAGTCTCAAGGTCAAGGCCATGAAACTACCTATGCACAAATTATTGCAGAGGAGTTGGGAATTCCTGCTAAGGACATTCAGATAGAAGAAGGAGATACAGATACGGCACCTTATGGACTGGGAACCTATGCAAGTAGAAGTACGCCTACTGCCGGAGCTGCGGCTGTCATGGCTGCCAGAAAACTTCGGGATAAAGCGAAAAAAATCGCTGCCTATTTGTTAGAAGTATCTGAAGATGACTTGGAGTGGGAGCCTGGAAAGTTTTCCGTAAAGGGAGCGCCAGAAAAATCAAAAACCATTCAAGAAATAATCTTTGCTTCATACACCAATCACCCACAAGGGATGGAAGCTGGATTTGAGGCTACTCATTATTATGATCCTCCAAATCTTACCTTTCCATCGGGAGCTTATATCTGCGTAGTAGATATTGACTCGGATACTTTTGAAATTAAGGTTCGAAGATTTGTAGCGATAGATGATGCAGGTCATATAATCAATCCAATGATTGCACAAGGGCAAGTACACGGTGGATTGACGCAAGGTATTGCACCCGCCATGTATGAAGAATTGATTTATGATGATGATGGTAATATATTGAATGGAACGTTGATGGATTATTTGGTACCTACCGCGGTGGAATCACCGAGTTGGGAAACCGGACATACGGTCACTCCATCACCCCATCATCCCATTGGAGCAAAAGGTATTGGAGAGTCACCTACTGTTGGTGCGCCTCCAGCGATTGCCAATGCGATCGTAGATGCATTGAAACCTTATGGGATTACACATTTAGATATTCCAATTACGCCTTACAAAATTTTCAAAGCGTTGAAGGAGAAAGGTGTTTTAGATAAGAATATAGTAGAATCATAATTTAAATAAATAATTTACTTTTAACGAACCGGCTCTCATTTGGGAACCGGTTTGTTATTTAATTCAAATCGTTAATGGAAGCAACAATTACAAAAATTTTTAGTTTAGAGGCACCCATCAAAGAAGTATGGAAAAGACTCAGTAATCCTAAAGAAATCTCCGGTTGTGTGCCTGGAGCTACGATCACAGATCAAATAGATGACAATAACTACAAAGGTGAGGTTACTTTGAAATTTGGTCCCATTAAAACAAAATATGATGGAGAAATTACCATTGAGGAAATGGATAATGATGCCCACACCATGTTACTTCGAGGGAAAGGACTTGATTCCAAAGGGAAAGGAAACGCTGAAATGACCATGAATGGGAGTGCGGTGACGACAGATGAAGGGACTGAGGTGGATTTTAAAATGGTGGTTAATATACAAGGTACGTTGGCGCAGTTTGGCTCTAGATTAATCAATGATGTGTCGGCTCAATTGATGGATCAATTTGTAGATAATTTCAAAAAATTATTGTCTGGTGATGAGGTAGATAATTCCTTAAAGGCGGGCTCAATGATGGGATCTGTGGTGAAAGGGCTCTTCAAAAAATGACCTAAAACATATGATACCAGAGGTAAAAGAGTTGATTGATAGATTTAATCAACTTGACTATGTTGTGGAAGAAGAGTTGGCAACAGTTCTTTTTTTAATGTTAAAGTTGAAAAAACCTTTACTTTTGGAAGGTCCTCCTGGGGTTGGGAAAACAGAGGCAGCCAACATTATTGCCCGTTATAAAGATCATGAGCTAATCAGATTACAATGTTATGAGGGACTGGATGTAAGCACTTCTGTTTATGAGTGGAATTATCAAAAACAATTATTGCACATCAAACTCAGTGAAAAAGAGAAAATCTCATCGGAGGAGCAAGAGAAATTTATTTTTAGCGATGAGTTTTTATTAAAGCGTCCCTTACTCAAGGCGATTACCTTAGACAAACCAACCGTATTACTCATTGATGAAATTGATCGGGCAGATGAAGAATTTGAAGCTTTTTTGCTAGAGCTTTTGTCAGATTTTCAAATTTCTATTCCTGAACTAGGAACTATTAAGGCCAAACATAAACCTGTGGTCATCCTTACTTCTAATCGTACGAGAGATTTAAGCGATGCTTTAAAAAGACGATGTTTGTATCATTGGGTTGATTTCCCAACTTTTGATAAAGAGTTAGCGATTGTAGAGAAACACGTTGGAGGAGAGGTAGAGATACTCCAACATTTGGTGAGATTCGTAGAATACCTGCGGGCCCAACATTTGCAGAAAACCCCTGGCATTGCGGAAACCATCGACTGGGCGCGCGCGTTGATCACCTTAAATGCGACTACTTTATCCCCAGAATTGATTGAATCAACCCTTGGATGCGTATTGAAGGTCCAAAAAGACATCAATGAAATCAAGCATTCTTTAACCAGTATTTTAGAAGAAACTTCAGCTTAGCTATGGAACTAAGCCATTTTACCCATCACCAATCCATGAGTGCGTCGATGGTGGGTTTCAGCGAAATGTGTCGGAAAAATGGTCTTTCTATTGGTTTAAGTCATACACAAGAGGGAGTAAAAACAGCACAGCTAGGATTCATTCGGGATCCGAAATCTTTTTATTACGGATTAAAATCATTGTTTTGTAGGGATCTCGAAGAAGAGGTTATATTCGATCACTGCTTTAAAGTGTACTGGAAAAAGCGAAAGCATAAGTATGCACATAAAATTCAGCAGCAAGGGAAGTCCAACGTTACTAAGAATACAAAGGCCTCTTTGGTGATGATGGGATTGAAAGATGATAAAAATAAAGAAAAGCCACCTCTTGAGGAAGCCAAAAGTGTTTCAGGAGTGAGTCATGTGGATCAACTCAAGCACACGGATTTTTCTAAAATCGAAGCAGTAGATTTAGATCAGCTTGATGATCTTATTGAAAAATTATTGAAGCAATTGAATACCCGTTTAAAACGCAGATTGATTCATGCCAATAAAAAAAAAATAGATATTCGAAAATCAATAAGGAAAAACATCAGTTCAAGAGATGAAATTATTAATTTGAGTTATCAGAAAAGGAAAATTCAAAAAACAAAATTAGTTATCTTGTTGGACGTAAGTGGTTCGATGGATAAATACTCATTTTTTTTGTTAAAATTTGTGTGGTCATTGAAATCACATCTCAAGAATATTGAAGCCTTTATTTTCAGTACCCACTTGATTCGAATTACCGATTTATTGAAAGAAGATGAATTGACGGAGTCAATGATGCAAATGAGTGACCGCGCGACCAATTGGTCAGGAGGGACTAAAATAGGAGATTGCTTAAGTTCTTTTAACGATCAATTTGCCAAACAAGTTTTGAATGGCCGCAGTGTTACCATTATTTTGAGTGATGGTCTGGATGATGGTGATCCTCACGTGATGTTTGATGAAGTACATAAAATTAAATTAAGAACCAGGAAATTGGTATGGTTGAATCCCTTAAAAGGAATGAAAGGATATGAGCCTTTGGCCAAAGGAATGAAGGCAGCTCTGCCCGCTGTAGATGACTTCCGGTCGGCGCATAATTTAGATAGTTTGATGGAATTAGAAAATATCTTATCGCATGCATAATTATTTATCATTGCTTAAAAATCTAGAATGCTATCAAAAAAAGCAAGAAGCTGTTGCGATGGCTTCTATTGTGCGCAGAGAAGCACCGACTTCAGGAAAGCCTGGAGATAAAGCACTCATTACTCAGAATGGTGAGATAAAGGGTTGGATAGGAGGAGGATGTACGCGCGGTATTGTGATCAAAGAGGCTTTGGCCGCTATTGAGGAAAGAAGTCCAAGATTGGTGCGTATCCAAACCGCTTTAAATGCACGAGAGCAATCAGGAGTTAAAAATTATAAAATGACCTGCATGAGTGAGGGATCATTAGAAGTTTATATTGAACCAATTATGCCATTACTTGAATTAAAAATTTTTGGACGATCGCACATCGCTAAAGCCTTGTGCGAGTTGGGTGCCCTTTCCGGATTTAGGGTCACGGTGATCTCTGATTTGGTCGAAGAAGAGATGTTCTCTGCGGCCAGTGATAGGGTGATGCTGAAAGCATTTGACCCCACCTTACATCGCAATGAATATGTAGTTGTTTGTACGCAAGGAGAGGGAGATGAAGAAAGTTTAGCGAGTGCCTTGCAGACGGATCCGAAGTATTTAGGATTCGTAGCGAGTAGCAAAAAAGCCAATGCAGTATTAATGGCCTTAAAAAGGAAAGGGGTTCCACACGTACAATTGGCTAAAGTCAAAACACCTGCGGGCTTAGATATCAATGCCAAAATACCGACTGAGGTGGCGATTTCTATTTTGGCTGAAATCATTCAGCTGAGAAGGTCAAAAGCAGATCCGATGACTCCATCTATAGCTTTAGATCCAAATCTATCCAGTGATTTATACATCAATCCAGTATGTAAAATACCGGTTTCAAAAAGTGCAGCAAAGCATATAGTAGAACATGAAGGCGAGCAGGTATATTTTTGCTGCGATGGATGTTATACTTCATTTCAAAAAGAGCCTTCGGCCTATATTTAATGCTTTAGATGTGCCATCCCCAACCATGCAATAAGACCAGTCTGAAACCGACATAAGCAATCAAAATTGCCGTGAATAGTTTGATCGTTTTCGTTTTAATTTTTTTATTGGTGATAAATGATCCTAGGGCACCACCTAGGCCCACCGCCAACATAAACGGAAAAGTCAATGACATATTCAATTTAAAATTGTTTGAAACGATGAGTCCACCCAAGCCCGCGATAGAATTGCATAAAATAAAAAGGGAAGCCAGTGCGGCAACAGTGCGTGCATCTTTCCACCCGATCAAGTTAAGTGTTGGCGAAAGAAAGATACCTCCTCCGATGCCCGAGACGCCCGATAGTAATCCAATGCCACTTCCAATCATTAATTTTTTATAAGCTTTTAAAGGTTTATTTGAATGAGATAGCTGAAGCAATTGAATGAATATAAAAAAAGATGCTACTAAAAGTGCGAAGCCGAGTACTAAAAAAAATATTTTTTCAGACAATGGAAGCTGAGCACCTAAAAAAGAGAGAGGCATACTGCTGAGTATATAAGGCCAAAAAAGTTTCCACTTTAAAACATTGTTTCTAATGAACATAAAGGTCCCTATGCCTACGACTATCAAATTTAAAAGGAGGGCTAAGGTTCTTATTTCTTGAAACTCAGTCAAAAAGAGGCTTAATAATGCCAAATAACTTGATCCACCGCCAAAGCCCACGGAAGCGTAAAAAAAAGCAATCAAAAAGAAAATAAGGGGAATTCCGTATTCAGGCATAAAATTGAGTTGCTACCAAAGGGCAATAAGGCCATCTATTTTCACATGTCTGAAGATAAATTTTTTTAGGGCAACTTTAGGCACTTTTTTGATGATTTCTTTGATGATTGATCAATGGATCAAGACAAATTTTAAGCCATTCAGAATAGTTATTAGCATTTTTCGAAAGCTCTTCTTGAAGCTCATTGAGTCCGATGTATTTATAATTTTGAACTTCTAACGGATTGGCTTGTGGAAGGGCATCGGAATATCCAAAATAGACATGATCACATTCGTGCTCACTTAATCCATTTGAAAAATCAACTTTATAAACAAATTTAAAGGCAAAAGTTAGGGTACAGTCCAGGCCCATTTCTTCTTGAAGTCGTCTTTTTGTAGCCTGAGGCATTGCTTCTCCAAACTGGGGATGACTGCAACAGGTATTAGACCATAAATTTGCTGAGTGATATTTGTCAGTGGCGCGCTGCTGCAGAAGTAATTGGCCTTTACTGTTAAATATGAAGATGGAAAAGGCGCGATGGAGTAACCCCATCTGATGAACTTTTAGTTTTTCCATTTTACCCCATTGTTGATCATTTTCATCAACTAATATCAAATACTCATCACTCATAATGGCCTACTTAATAAATATCAATGGTAAGCCAAAAACCTCAAAAAAGACAATTTTTTGTAAATAATTTACTGCTTGAGGCTTATTTTTTTAGAGATAAAAGAGGCCTGATTATTTTTCGCAAAATAAAACCGATTGAATTTCTGTTTTGTACCTTAAAATGAGATCATAGAAAGTTAAGTTCAGCATTTTGGGACTTTTATTTCTTTTTTGAATCTAATCAAGTCACTGTTATAAAACCCTCCCTTATTTTCAACTCTTTTCATTGATTGTTCTACGATTAAATAAGAAGTTGAAATCATATTTCTTAATTCAAATAACGGAGTCGATAATTTACTTTTTTGATAAAGGTCCTCGGTCTCCTCAAAGAGGACATTCAATCTTTTTGAGGCACGAAGTAATCTTTCATGTGTTCGTATAATCCCTACATAATCACTCATGAGGGATTGTAACTCCTTTCGATTGTGCGTAATTAAAATGCGCTCTTTGGATTCAAATGTATTTTTACCATTCCAATCGGGAATGGATATTTTGTGCTTAATGGTTTCAATATTTTTTTTAGTTGCTATGAAGCATTGATGGGCATATACCAGGGCTTCGAGTAGCGAGTTGGAGGCCAGTCGATTGGCACCATGGAGTCCTGTGTGTGCGCATTCACCACAGGCGTAAAGATGTTGAACAGAAGTACTTCCATTGATATCCACCTCAATACCACCACAAAGATAATGGGCCGCAGGAGTTACTGGAATCATTTGTTTACCGATATCAATACCAATCTTGAGGCACTGTGCATAAATATTGGGAAAATGTTGTTTAAAATCTTTTTTGGAAATTGCAGTGCAATCTAAATAAACAAAATCTGCTCCACTTATTTTGAGTTCGTTATCAATGGCGCGTGAAACGATATCTCGAGAAGCCAGTTCTTTTCTTGCATCGTATTTCTGCATGAAAGCTTCTCCTTGTTCATTTTTTAAAATGCCTCCTAAGCCACGGACGGCTTCAGAGATGAGAAAAGATCTTCCGTGGCTAAACTGATGGGCCAAGGCAGTCGGATGAAATTGAATAAATTCCATATTAGAAACCTGTGCTTTGGCACGGTAGGCCATGGCGATTCCGTCTCCGGTGGCAATGATTGGATTAGTTGTATTTCGATAGACCTGACCAATACCACCCGTAGCCAATAACGTGATTTTTGCGTTATAAGTAACTATTTCTTGGGTTTTTTGATTAAAAACATAAGCTCCATAACAAGTCAGTTTTTGCTTAGACTTAGGCCGCTTCAATTGATGTTCAGTAATGAGGTCAACGGCAAAATGAGAAGTCACTAGGGTTATGTTTTGCTGTTGCTTGATTTTGATGATCAGTTTGCGCTCTATTTCATAACCCGTGATGTCTTTGAAATGTAAAATGCGGTGTTCCGAGTGCCCTCCTTCGAGGCCCAAATCATATTTACCGAGCTTACTTTTATCGAAATTGATACCCCAATTAATTAATTCATAGAGTCTTTTGGGACCTTCTTCAACGACCATTTGAACCACCTTTGGATCGCAAAGTCCGTCACCGGCTTTCAGTGTATCGGAGATATGTTTTTCATAGGAGTCGTCTTGAGTATCAATGACCGTGGCAATGCCCCCTTGTGCATATTTGGTATTGGACTCACTTTCGTCACCCTTGGTCAGAATCACAATTTTTTGCTCGGGAAAACATTCAGAGATCTTGAGGGCATAGGTGAGCCCAGCGATACCTGATCCGAGCACTAAAACGTCTATTTTTGGCATGTATTATTTTGAAATTTCCAGCATCCGCTGAAGGGGTAACAACGCCCGTTCGATGATCTCCTCTGAAACGGTGATTTCGGGAGATTCATCTCTCAAGCATAAATAGAGCTTTTCAATACTATTCATTTTCATGAAGGCGCATTCGGCGCACGCACAATGATTGTCTTCGTTGGCTGGCGCTGGAATAAGGATTTTATTGGGCACCATTTCTTGCATTTTATGTAAAATACCCGCCTCAGTAGCAACGATAAATTTTTGCGTTGGGTCTGCTACTGCGTAATTGATCATTTCAGTAGTTGAGCCCACGTATGAAGCAACACTCAAAATGTGTTTTTCAGATTCAGGATGAGCAATAAATTTAGCATCGGGATGTTGTTTTTGAAGGCTCAAAATTTTTTCTATTGAAAAGGCTTCATGAACCATACAAGCACCATCCCACAACACCATATTTCGCCCGGTCTTTTGATTGATGTAATCACCCAGATTTTTGTCTGGGGCAAAGATGAGCGGCTGATTTTTTGGAAATGAATTTACAATTTTTTCTGCATTGGCTGAGGTACAAATCACATCACTCATGGCTTTGATCTCTGCTGAGCAGTTCACATAGGAGATCACTTTATGATTTGGATATAACGTCAAAAACCGGGCAAAATCATCTGGAAGACAACCTTCAGCCAATGAGCAGGAAGCTGCTAAATCAGGTAGGACAACTTTTTTCGTTGGATTGAGTATTTTAGCTGTTTCAGCCATGAAATGAACACCAGCAAAGACAATGATATCCGCATCAGTTTTTGCAGCCTGCTGAGAGAGGCCCAAGCTATCGCCAACATAATCCGCAATATCTTGGATATCAGGAGTTTGATAATAATGGGCCAAAATAACGGCATGCTTCTTTTTTTTGAGGGCGATAATCTCCTTAGTTAATGTTGCATCGGTGAAGGGTGCAATCCGAATTGATTTCATACTATTGTAGCCGTTTTGGTAAAATTAACGCTTGAACCCTTCACGTCTCATGAATTATTTAAATAAATTCTAAAATTTATGGAAAATCAATGTTTTCACCCGCTTTGCACCTCATAAATGAAAGAAATATTTGAGTCAATGCTTTTTGAAAGCAACAGAGTTAAGAATTACAATTCATATATTTAGCATAGTTAATATCCATTTCTTGGGCCTTTTGATAATCTCGAGTCGCTTGCTCACGGTTGCCCAGCATATCATTGCGCACTGTCTCGGTTGATATATAATTCGGCTACTTCGGGAGTTATTAAAATGGCTTTATCAAATGCCTCAATGGCCAAAGCCGGTGCTTGACTCACCAAATAGATATAACCCAGTTGTTGAAAAGCTTCTGAATAGTCTATTTTCAGAACAATCGCTTTTTCAAGATCAGCAATGGCACGTTTGGATAATGCCAAGCCTTGATAGGTCATGGCTCTAAGAAAATGGGCTTCTGCATTTTTAGGATCCATTTCGATCGCCCTACTGAATGATTTGACGGCTTCTGTAAACTCCCCTTTCTCATATTGTTCGTACCCTATGTCAAGCAAGGGATCGACTGTTTGAAACCAGAAAAATAGCGAGATTAAAATAATTGTCATTTGGCAAATAAAGTAGATATGATAGTTGCAAAATACATTAAACAAAAAATAATTTCAAAGAGGTTTAAGTAGGTTAGATATGAATCCTAGTGTATCTCAAAAAATCATGAGATTAAAAAAATTAAGTTTTAAGGGGTTACTTGTTTCAAAATTGTTGTATTCAGCTATAAATTAAGTCAGAAATATTTATTATTTATGTTTTACCTCTTATCTTTACCGACTAGATAATTTTTTTTATTCAATACAATCCATAGCTGCCATGAAAAGTTTTTTAACTAAAACCTCATTTATCACCTCCTTACTCTTAGGATCAGTACAATTAAGCGCCCAAACGATTAGTTACGATTCGATTCAAGATGATGGTACACGCAACGATACACTGACCTTTGTTGAAGACTTTGCAGATGCCAAGTATGCATTGAATGCATTGTTTGTATCTAATGATTCACTCAGCTTTCAGTTAAAAAAGATCAATGCAAACGGGGCAATTAGCGCTACGGTTGCCGATGACACCTTGACCATCAGCGCGCTGGCCAATGGGTATGGTCAAGCATCTTTGGAGGTGACGGCTACCAATACAGCTGATCAGACGACATTGAGTCAGCTGATCAGTGTAATCGTCACTGCTGTGGATGATGCACCGGCGCTCAACCCGGACAATCGTTTTGTAGATTATTACGATAATCAGCTTACGGCTAACAAAGATATCTTGATTGACTGCGTCAATGGTTTTGTAGATGTGGATGATGATGGCTACGGATTGGCTATTTCGTTCACAAACTTATCAAACGCTGCTGCTGGATATACAGATTTAGACACCTCAATGGTTACCGATATTGGCAATGGGCAGTTCAACATTGCTGTTGCTGCGAATACTAAGTATGCAGGAGATGTCCATATTACGGCAGAAGCCAGTGGCAAGAGTTTTACCAAAACAGTGAAATTAGTAATAGATAATGCACCTACTTTGATCGATGCTGAAGATCCTATTACTGTAAATGAGGATTTTGCAAGTTTTAAAAAGAAGGCTAATGTACTTTTTGCAGATGCAGACAATGGTGATCCTGATTCAATCAAAGTAACCTTTGCCGATTATTTGGCTGATTCTCTTGAAGCCAATACTAATGGAATTATTGAAAATGATACGAATAACATTGTTTTAGTAACTTATGAGGTGGCAGAAGATGAGTTCACCTTTACTAGTCAAGCTGATAAAATTGGTACTTATAAGCTCCCAGTGAGCGTGACAAGTGGTTTTAGAACTGTAAACGATACGATGACTATTGTTGTGAACAATGTGGACGATAAAGCCACTATTGTTAATTCAATACCTGATCAGTTACTACCTCAAGGTACCCGATTAGCGGTGTCGATTGAAGAAATTTTCGAAGACATTGATAACGATCTAGATTATACACAATTTGATTTGTCCTCATCAAACTCGACCTCATTAGTAATTCAAAAGAAAAACGCTGACGGTTCGTATTCAGATTTAAGCTCTCCTCACACACTGGCGGCGGGAGAAAGTACTTTGTACATCTATGCAGATGGTTCAATAGATGATAAAGGGTCTATTAAGTTTGAAAGTGATAATGTAGGTACTTCAACTGCTAATGTCAATGTCGCTATTAGCGGTGCAACTGCTTTGGTAGTAGATAACAATGCCGGAGATATTAAAGTAGGTGATCTTGTGACAGGATCTGGAATCTCTGGAACTGTTACAGTGAGCAGTATTACAGATCAAAATAATATTACCCTTTCGAGCGCACAATCTTTAGCTGACAATGCGGTATTAACTTTTACTGCTTCGCTTACCGAGTTTTTCACATTGAAGATATCTAGAGCTATTGGTGTTTTCCATGTTTCGAAGACGGGAGATGACACGAATAACGGTACTTCCACATCAACTGCCTTTGCCACTATCGGTAAAGCTATTTTAGCCGCTCAAAACAGAGATACTATCAAAATTGGAGAAGGCACCTACAGTGAAAATTTAGTAATTAATGAGGGCTTGACCATTCAGTCTACATCCTACAGTGCGGATATGAGTGATGCCGATATAAAAAAGACAATCATTAAAGGTACTGTAAATGGGGGATCTGTAGTATCCATATTGAATACTGAAGGAGTGATCATTCGAGGACTTGCCATTCAAGGTAGCGGGGACATCAATACAGATGAAGATGGTTCAAGTAGAGGATGGGTGTATGAAGATGGGACGGTTGTTAGTGATGCCATTGTAAATGCGCTTAATTGGAACAATGAGGATTCTAAATCGCCCATTCAAAATAATAATGACATTCGTGCTGCTATCCTTAGAGGAGATAATGGAGAAGTTGAGACATGGGATGAATGGGGGTGTTGTGTTGGTATTTGGATTGAGGCCCCAACTGTTACCGCAACAGTAAATGGAGCGATCAGTGGAACGACAGCTTTGGTACTAGATGCTAATGTAGGGACTATTGAGGTAGGAGATATAGTTACAGGAGATGGGATATCAGGAACAATTACTGTGGCGGCAATCACAAATCAAAATAACATTACTTTATCAAATAATATTTCATTAGCAGATGATAAGGTTTTAATTTTTACATTTCCAGAGGGCAATAAGAATTTAAGATTTACTGATGGAAGCCGCTCCTTTTACACAGTTGATCAAGGCTTTAACTATGCCGATGCTGTTCAGAATGTAACCGAGAATATTCCTCAGGCGACTATAATTAAAATAGATAGTGAGGCTATATGGAATAAGATGGATGATGCTGATTACGGATGGAATTTTATTGGACTTTCGAACATAATTTTAAAAAGTACCAAAGGTGCGGGAGTTGCTATAAGTGAAGCATCAGTAGATCTCGACTATGTTCATATTTATGATCATAAAGTAAGTCAATCTGATTGGGTCAATGCCGCTGGATTTTTTGCTCGAGATGCAAAGAAAATTAATATTTCAAATTCGAGTATATACAATAACAATGTTCAAAATGGAGATGGTGCAGGAGTTGGTATTTTCTGGTCCAATGAGCTTTCTTTTAGGAACAATAAAGTATATAATAATGACGCTGAAGGAGATAATAATTGCACGGCTGGTGGTTTGATGGCTTATGGAATGGAAACTGTATCGGTTGTGAACAGTATTTTTTATGGTAATGAAGAGCGATGCGGGGCTTCGGTAAGGGTAGGTAACACCGAAAATTACACAGTGAATCACTCATTGATTGAAAACGGATTTATTGTTCAGGATGCAGAAAATAATATTGGATTAGTTCAAAATTCCATTTTCCTTGACAGAAATTTTGGTCAGTGGGGTCCAACTAAACCGAGTAAATTAACCATACAAAATAATTTAGTTAACAGTAATTTCCACCTCGACTACGAAATTGATAGATATGGTGCTAATAATTTGGTGGGTGCTAGTACGGCCTTTGTTGATGAGGCAAACAACGATTACCGATTGACCTCTTCGAGTGTGTTGATTGGAGCGGGTATAGCTTCAAGTGATGTTTTAGATATCAAAGGCACTACAAGACCTGCTCCAAGTGGATCTAAACCTGATATTGGACCTTATGAAAATGCACTGGATAAACCAGATTTGATTTTTGCTCCTTATTTTTCCACTCAAACCAGTCCTCATTGTTGCTACTACTCTGCCGTGGATATGTTTGATACTAATAATGACGGTATCGATGAGGCAGCTTACATTGCAAGAACAGATGATAATGACGGTTCAATCGTAAAACTTTTTAATGTGGCAGACAGTACTTCAACGACGCTGCATGAAGATTGGAGTGAATATTCTTTTGCTAAACCTCTTGATATCAATCAAGATGGTTATCTAGATGTGGTCATTGGAAATTCAAGTAAGACAGCTTATCTAATCAATGATGGTTCGGGCGTATTTGCTTCCCCTACTAAAGAGTATGACAATAATGGAATAAATACCGAATCGGCTTCAAGAATGGTTTGGGGAGATATCACGGGAGATGGTCGCGTTGATGGAGTAATTGGAGACTGGTCAGGTATTACCATATATGAATATCTTTCTGATGGGCCGAGAGTGAGTTCAAAACAGTTAAATAATATTAACAATGAATGGTTGGGCGATTTTAACAATGCTTTTGTTGCAGACATTAACGGAGATACTAAAACTGATCTTATACTAGAGCGAAGATGGAATGGTCAAAGCCAAGCTCAAGATCTTTTAGTTTATTTACAGGAAGATGGAGATCTTGTTTATAATGAAGGACTTTCTATTATTAATCAACTTCCAGGAACAGGTCAAGATGATAATTCTAATAAAGACTTAACCTTAGATTTTGGTGATTTGGATGGAGATGGTGCTGGAGATCTATTGGTGGCTTACACGCCCAATAGGGCCAATAACTCAAGTGGTGCTTTAAAAAGATTTGAGTTAACCAATAATGATAGTACTTGGACTGAGGTGCCGTTGAACTTAAGAATTTCAAGTGATTCGGTTATTTCTGTTTCTGATTATTATGGGGCTGTATTTGCTCCAAAAATAGCCGTACTTAAGGATAATACTGTGAGTGTTGTAGCGCTTGTGTCCACTGAAAATCTGGGGGAATGGGATCGTTGGTTTACGCCTGGATTGTTTAACGTTAATGCAGCTGGTGAACTTGAGCAAAAGAAGGGCTACTATTCTTCAGAAACTTTCAATATGAATCCATGGGATACAAGGATTAGCTATGATTTGGGACGACTGAACAGTGGAGCAGCCCTAGATATGGCATTTATAGGAAGGACAGGAGGAAATAGTGGAGATGGTAGAAATAGGTTAGCCATGTTCACAAACACTTATACTGTTACACCTACCAGTGATTTAGCCGCACCGAGTGTGCCAACGATTACCATTGCGGGAAGTAAAGTAACCATCAACTTTACAACGAGTTCTGATTATTACAACATTAAAATATGTAGCGGGAATAATTGTAATACATTATATACCACAAGTACTGCTGGTGGAGTTGCTGATGTAAGTGGTCTGGTTTATACAGGTGCTGGAGCCAAGGAGCTAGAATATTTCTTAGAGAAAGGAACTTACAGTGTTTCGATTCAAAATATTGACAGCAAGTTCGGGGTGTCTGCTGTGGCAAGCTCACCGGAGTTCACTGTCGAGGGACTAGATTTTGCGGCAGGGACTGAGTTGATGGATGATTTCTTTAATGAAGTACATTTAATCAATATGGACTCGGATGTGAAACCAGAAGCGTATGG